>ERZ779697.147-NODE-147-length-38166-cov-3.67928_pt1 | contig 38166 bp, 32 predicted proteins | sample MGYA00511881_ERZ779697 | MGnify/ENA primary metagenome ERZ779697 (study PRJEB29588, sample SAMEA2148105) | human gut metagenome | biome: human gut; feature: human-associated habitat; material: faeces | place: Denmark | collected 2008/2010 ... | reverse complement strand
ACTATTATTATACGCTATTTCTCGTCAAAAATCAACCATTTGTTGTGACAGAGCCTTGCTAAATACTATCAATACAATGGGCGCAATAACTAAAAGGCAGGTAAATGATTACTAAAATATGATTATTAGTTATTTTAATTATCTAATAATATCATTATAGATAAACATCCTTTAGTCTGATTAAGTGCTAAAAATGGCGTAATTAAGCCGTTTTATAAAGATACCTGTTAATTATAATGCATGATAGGTCAAAAGAATACAACATTGGTAATGAATGAATATATTCTTAAAACTCATGGATAAATGTTTTAAGTTTCACAAATGGTATTACTCAATTTTCTATATTTCTTGCACTTTTGGCATGAAATGGTATACTTATGGTAAATACTTTACTTTATAGTATTCGTTGTAGTTGTATTTATAAGTAAAGAGGTGTGAAAATGGAAAAGACAGAATTGTATGAAACATTCCAGAAAGGGTTGACCAGCGTCAACGGCGAAAGTTATATCGCTAAGAAAGCTGACGTTGCTGCAACTCTCACCAAAATTTTCCAGGACAAGGACACACATGAAGTTGCCCTCGTTGAAACGCCGCTCCTGAAAGAAGTCGGCGCCGTAGACGCATTGAAAGCCGCAGGCATCAAAGTGGATTTGGATCACTTCCGCAAAAATGCCCCGAACGACAAAGGCGGCGTTACCGAAGCTGATTACGGCATCGCCAACCTGGGTTCCATTGTCCAGATGAAGGACGACATCGACTGCCGTATTGTCGAAACGGTATCGGACGTCTATGTCGGCATCATCAAACTTTCGAAGATCGTCGATACTTTCGATGACATGATCGACATCATGGCCGATACGAAACCGTTCCCGAAATTCGCCGGCATCATCACCGGCCCGAGCCGGACGGCTGATATCGAATGCGTCGGTACTGTAGGGGTTCATGGCCCGCGTCAGTATTCGGTCATCGTCGTAGAAGATGCATAAGGGAGGGAACAGCACATGTCTAACGAATTACTGAAGCAAGAAATCGAGCGCGCCATGGATAACGTGCCTCTTCAGAAGGCATTGAAGAAATTTACCTCGGCTTATCCGGGCAACCGTGCAAAAGTTTACAAAGGATACGACTTTGAAGCACTGCGTGAAAAAGTTCATGAAGTAAAATCCTATGCCCGTGATCATCTGGACGAAGTCATGGCTGAATTCATCAAGAACGCGGAAGCCAACGGCGCTCACGTTTTTGTTGCCCATTCGACGGATGAAGCAATGGACTATGCCATGAAACTGGCAAAAGACAACAACGTCAAACTGTGCGTTAAATCGAAATCCATGGCTTCTGAAGAAATGCACTTCAACCAGAATTTTGAAAAAGCAGGCATCCAGGCTCAGGAAACGGACTTAGGCGAATTCATCAACTCCATCGCTGGTGACACACCGTCCCACATGGTTATGCCGGCTATTCACTATTCGAAGGAAGACGTCGCTGACCTCTTTGAATCGTACACGAAGAAACCGGAAGAACCGGTCATCGCTAAAGAAGTCGTTACATCCCGTAAAGTCATGCGCCCGAAATTCTTAAGCGCTGAAATGGGTGTTTCCGGGGCCAACGTCGCTGTCGCTGAAACAGGGACAGTCATCACCATGACGAATGAAGGCAACGGCCGTATGGTCGCAACCCTTCCGAAAACGCACTTATATATCTTTGGTATTGAAAAATTCGTCGCCAAGATGAGCGATATCCGCTACATCTTCAAGGTACTGCCCCGTAACGGCACAGCCCAGAACATCACGGCATATCTTTCCTTCTACACAGGCGCTACGAAAGTCGTCACGGATCCGGAAAATGATACGAAGGAAGACAAGAACTTCCATATGATCATCCTCGATACGCCGGAACGCCGCAAGATCATGAAGAGCGAAGATTACAAAGACATCTTCTGCTGCATCCGCTGCGCTGCCTGCCTGAATGTATGTCCGGCCTTCCGTCTCGTCGGCGGTCACGTCTACGGCGGCAAGATTTACACCGGCGGCATCGGCACGCTGCTCACGAGCTTCCTGACGAGCCGTGAACGCGGTAAAGATATCCAGAACATCTGTCTCCAGTGCGGTACGTGCAACACGGTCTGCGGCGGCAAACTCGATATTGCCGGCATGATCCTCAAACTGCGTACACAGTATGCACAGCAGGACGGCCTCAATCCGGTCCACAAGTTCTGTCTCGATACGGTTGCCGACCGTCACCTCTTCCATTCGCTGCTGCGCATCGCTTCCGTTGCTCAGGGCGTCATCACCAAGGGCCAGCCGATGATCCGTCATCTGCCGATGTTCCTCTCCGGCCTTACTGCAGGCCGCAGCCTGCCGAGCGTAGCTCCGCAGCCGTTCCGTGATATCCTGCCGACGATCAAACAGGATGTCCCGAACCCGAAGGGCAAGATTGCAATCTTCACGGGCTGCCTCCTCGACTTCGTCTACACGGATATCGCAACGGATGTCGTCAAAGCCATGAACATGATGGGCTACATCGTCGAAATGCCGCTTGGCCAGGCTTGCTGCGGTGCTCCGGCTACCTACATGGGCGATGTTGAAAACGCCAAGAAAGCAGCTGAAATGAACATCAACGCCATGGAAGCTGAAAAATACGACTACATCGTTTCGGCCTGCCCGACCTGTACGCATGCACTCCGCGATTATGTCAACTTCTTCAAGGACGATCCGGAAATGCTCAAGAAAGCACAGGAACTGCAGAGCAAGACCTTCGACTTCTGCAAACTCGCTTACATGCTCGGCGGTCTCCCGGGTGAAGGCGACGGCGTACCTGTCAAGGTTACGTACCATGATTCCTGCCACCTCAACCGTTACCTCGGCGTTACGCAGGAACAGCGTGAACTCCTCAAGAACACGAAGGGTGTCGAACTCATCGAAATGCACGACTGCGATAAATGCTGCGGCTTCGGTGGTTCTTACTCCGTTAAATTCCCTGAAATGTCGGCTCCGATCCTCGAAGAAAAAATCAACAATATCGTCGATTCCGGTGCTGAAGTCGTTGCAGTTGACTGCCCGGGCTGCTTGATGCAGATTCGCGGCGGCCTCGATGCTCGCGGCTTGAATAACATCAAGGTTAAACACACTGCACAGATTCTCGTTGAAAAACGCGAAAAGAAATAGGCAATGACGTTGGCCGGAAAGGGAAATAGAGCATGATGATCAAACAGACACTCTTAGAAACCAGCGCCCGGAAGTTTATGCCCAAATTGTTTGCCGGTATCAGCGATGACCAGGTACGCAGAGTCAAAGAGTATATAAAACTATATACGCGTCATCCTTTCGAAGGCACGGCGACCGGCGCCGTCCTCGATGACGCAGCCTCTTCGCAGGGGAAGATGATTCGTCCCCGCCTGGTGCTGATGGCCGGTTCGTTCGGAACAGACCGCGACGATGTGCGGGAGCGGTTGTATAAACTGGCGGCTGTGGTGGAAATGACCCATCTGGCCTCACTGATTCATGACGATATTGTCGATGATGCACCGATGCGGCGCGGCAAGCCGTCGGTGCAGAGCAAATACGGTAAGAATGCTGCCGTCTATGCCGGCGATTTCCTGATGAGCCGCATCACTTTCTACCTGATGCGCGAGGGATTCAACCGGGCTGGGGTGGTCATTTCCGAAGCGGTCGAAGCAATGTGTGCCGGCGAAATCGGCCAGGCACTGTGCCGCTATAAGGAAGATGTGACCATCGATGAATACCTGCAGAACATTCACGGCAAGACCGTTGCCCTGTTCCGCGCCTGCTGCCGGATCGGCGCCATGGAAAGCGGTTGTGACGAACGCGTATCGCGGATGCTCGAGTCTTTTGGCGAATGCCTGGGCTATATGTTCCAGATGCGCGATGACCTGCTCGACTTCGTGCCGGACAGCTCGATGATTGGCAAGAAAGCCCACCAGGATTTCCGCGAAGGGATTTATACCCTGCCGGTCCTCCTGGCACGGGAACAGCCCGGCGGCCGGCGGCTCCTCCATCCCTACATGGAACGGAGCGCTGCAGGGACGCTGAGCCATGCGGACATCTGCCGCATGGAAGAAATCGTCGCTGCTCTGGGCGGCATCGAAGGTGCGTGGAACCGGATCCACGCATACCAGAAACAGGCCGAGGACATCCTCGCAGACCTGCCGTCGAGCGACATTTCGCTGCAGCTCGGCAAAATCGTCCGTAAGCTGGGGGCCGTGTGAATGGAACAGCAACGATGCCTGACACCTAAGCTGGCTATCCGCCTGGCTGCACCGCACACCTGGCTGGCTTCTGTATATCCTGCCGTATTCGGTGAACTGTACTGCCTCCTGAAAGGCTACCCCATCACGGGGACGCTGGCCATCACCCTCTTTTGGGCCTGCGTCTTCATGCAGTCCGCCGTCAATACGCTGAATGATTATTTTGACTTTGTAAAAGGCACGGACACTGCCGACGATAACGTCGAAGTCAGCGACGCCGTCCTGGTCTATGAGAACATCAAGCCGGGACAGGCCCTGGCTTTGGGCCTTGGTTACCTCGCAGCAGCCGGGCTCCTGGCCCTGCCGGCCCTGGTGACAGCCGGACCGGCGCCGCTGATCATCGGCGCCATCCCGGCGTTATCCTGCCGATATCCTATCTGCCGATTGGCGAAGTCGTTTCCGGCTTTGTCATGGGCGGCCTCATCCCCATGGGAATCGTCGCCGCCGTAAGCAGTACCTTCGACTTTTCCGTTTTGCCCGTTGCTTTGCCTTTGATCATCAGTATCGGCCTGATCATGATGACCAATAATACGAGTGATATCGAAAAGGACAGAGAAGCGAAGCGCCGCACACTGCCGGCACTCCTGGGCCGCAAAAAGGCCGTCCGCCTCTACCGGGCTGCCGTATGGCTCTGGATGGCACTGATCTGCATCCTGCCTGTCGGCTACTTCGGCATGTGGGGTCTCATCAGCCCGGTTCTCTTCATTGTGTTTGCCCGACATACCTTTGTAAATCTGCTTCGTTCGCCCCTGGTGCCTCAGGGGCGGGTGGGACAGATGAAAGGCATCATCGCTGCCAACCTCTTTGGCAACGGTGCCTATCTGGCGACACTGGCACTGGTCCTCTTCGGAGGTGGTACTCTTGGCTGAGCTCTCGAAACGGGAGAAGGTATATCACGTATTCCAGCAGATTTCCCGCACCTATGACAGCGCCAACGGGCGTATCAGCCTGGGTATGGAAAGTCATTGGAAAGACGGTCTGATCGAAGCGGTCTGCAGACAGGCAGCTGCGAACAGCCGTGTCCTCGATGTGTGCAGCGGCACGGGAGATATCGCTATTTCCCTGGCAGCGCAGCGACCGGATCTTAAGGTCACAGGCCTTGACTTCTCGCCGGCTATGCTCGACGTAGCCCGCAGGAAAAGTTCAGCGCTGACCAATGTTTCCTGGCAGGAAGGCGATGCCATGAACCTGCCGTTCGAAGACAACACGTTTTCCGCGGCCTGCATCTCCTTTGGCCTGCGCAACACATCGGATTACCTGCGCGTCTTGCAGGAAATGACCCGCGTCGTCGTTCCCGGCGGCTGGGTATATTGTCTCGACTCCTTTGTCCCCGATTCTCTGGTCATCCGGCCCTTTTATTCGGTGTACTTCCGGTATGTCATGCCCTTCCTGGGCGGCGGCTTCCGCCATCGGCAGGAATACACCTGGCTGTGGCAGTCGACGCAGGATTTTCTCAGGAAGAAGGAGCTCCTGGACTTGTTTGGACAAGCGGGATTGATTGACAGGCAGATGAAAAGCCGCTTATTTGGGGCCTGCGTGCTCCACAAGGGGAAGAAGCCTGCGGTCGAATGAAGGATAATGAAGGACTTACGATACGTTACGATAGATAAGACGAACGGAATTTAAGATAGTAAACCGTATGGTTAAGGAGGGTAAGAACATGAGTAGTGAAGAAAAATTTGATGCCATCGTGGTTGGCGGCGGTTTAGCAGGTTCTGCTGCAGCCTTGACAATGGCCAGAGCTGGTTTGGATGTTATGATGGTGGAGCGCGGTAAATTCTGCGGCGCCAAGAACTCCAGCGGCGGCCGTCTCTATGGACACAGCCTGGAAAAATTGATCCCGAACTTTGCAGCAGAAGCTCCGGTAGAACGTAAGATTACGCAGGAACGCCTGTCTTTGATGACAGAAGGCGGCGCACTGAGCTTCCAGTATGGTTCGGATAAACTGGAAAACCTCAAATATCCGTCCTATTCGGTACTGCGTTCGAAATTCGATAAATGGTTGGCTGACAAAGCTGAAGAAGCCGGCGTTATGCTGACAGAAGGCTTCCTCGTCGATGAACTCGTCGTCGAAGACGGCAAAGTCATCGGTGTCATGACGGGCGGCGAAGAATTCGACGCTGACGTCGTCATCCTCGCCGACGGTGTCAACTCCCTGCTGGCACAGCAGATTGGCATGAAACAGGAACTGGAACAGAAAGACGTTGCAGTCGGCGTCAAAGAAGTCATTGAACTCGGTGAAGACACGATCAACGAACGCTTCGGCCTGAGCGGCAACGATGGCGCTGCCTGGATGATGGCAGGCGATCCGACGGGCGGCAACCTCGGCGGCGGCTTCATCTATACGAACAAAGACAGCCTTTCCCTGGGCATCGTTACGACGATCAGCGATATCGGCCGCGTCGATGTCAGCGTACCGGACATGGTCGAACGCATGAAAGCACATCCGGCTATCGCACCGTTCCTCAAAGGCGGTAAACTGAAAGAATATTCGGCTCACCTCGTTACCGAAGGCGGCCTCAAGATGATGCCGGAACTCGTTCGCGACGGCGTCCTCGTCGCCGGCGATGCAGCAGCCATGGTCGTCAACCTCGGCTACACTGTCCGCGGCATGGACCTGGCTATCGAATCGGGCCGTCTGGCCGGCGAAGCAGTCATCAAAGCGAAGAACCGCAACGACTTCTCCGCAGAAAGCCTCTCCGTTTACAAGACGCTCCTCGAAGAAAGCTTCATCATGAAGCTCATGAAACAGTACCAGAACCTGCCGGGCCTCCTCGAAGACCATATCATCTTCAACGATTTCCCGAAGATGGCCGACGAATTCGCAGGCATGGTCTACAAAGTAGACGGCGGCGCACCGGTCGCTCTGCCCATGATTGCTCTGACAGTCCTGGCCAACAACGGCGGCTTGGCTAATCTCTTCGATTTAGGTAAGAAAGCTTGGGAGGCGATGTAAGATGGCAAAGATGAGTGTAGACGATAAACTGGGTTTCGACAAGTTCGTGACCGATGAACACGAATCCCACATCCTGATCAATGAAGATTATCATGACGAAGCAGAAATCAAACGCCTGGTCATGGCATGTCCGGCAAACCTCTATCACTATGATGACGGCAAACTGGTCTTCAGCCATGAAGGCTGCCTCGAATGCGGCACGTGCCGCGTTATCTCCGGCGGCAAAGGCGTAAAGAGCTGGAAACATCCGAAAGGCGCCATGGGCGTAGAATATCATCAGGGCTGATCGAAAGCCTCTGTAAAGGACTGTCGCACAATCACGTGCGGCAGTCTTTTTTTCATGCGGGCGCACGTGGGCGCCCCTACCCGGACTTTTTTTTTCGGCAAACGGCAAACGACCCACGGCAAACGGCGCCGCAGGCGCCATAACATATACACGGGCGGCGCATATATGGTATAATAAAAAGTATGCAATAGCGATCAATCAACCGATAAGGAGGTTTATTATATGAGCATACAGATTACCTTTCTGAATCACAGCGGCTTTGCTGTGGAGACGGACTCGAAGGTACTGGTCTTTGATTACTACAAGGATCCGTCCGGGACGGTCGCAGCCTATCAGAAGGCTGGCAAGAAGCCGCTCTGGTTCTTTGTCAGCCATTGGCATGAAGACCACTTCAACCGCCGCATCGGCGCCTTCGGCGGCGCCCAGTACATCGTCAATGAAGACGTCGACTTGAAGGACGTGCCTGAAGGCCGTCTGCAGGTCATGAAGGTCTACGATTCACTTGTTTTAGGCGATACGAAAGTGACCCAGTACGGGTCGACCGATGAAGGCGGTTCGTTCCTCGTCGAAACGGACGGCCTCAAGATCTTCCACGCCGGCGACCTCAATTGGTGGCACTGGCTCGGCGATATGGATGAAAACAATGCTGAAGCCAAGGGTAATTTTGAACGTGAAATGAAGCATCTTGCCGGACAGACTTTCGACATCGCCTTTTTCCCTGTCGACGCCCGCCTGGAAGGGGCGCGCGAATGGGGCGTCAAAGGCTTCCTCAAAGATGTTTCCGTGACGCAGTGCCTCATTCCTATGCATTATTTCGGGACGCCCTGGATGCCGTCGGCGGACTTTAAAGCGGCCTATCCCGATGTACCCTTGTGGATTCCCCTGCACGACGGCGATCAGACGCGCCTCGGCGGGCAGTAAGGAGGAGTTATGGCAAGTAATACACACGGGGGCAGACGCAGCCAGATTGCCAATTATATCCTGATTACGGCGGCAGTCATCCTGCTTCTGGCATACCCTTTCCAAGACTTTTTTGTCGGCGGACTCCTGACGCACCTGGCCGGTGCTGCTCTCATCGGCGGCCTGGCAGACTGGTACGCCGTTACGGCTCTTTTCCGCCGGCCCCTGGGCATTTCCTTTAAGACGGCGCTCATCCCGAACAGTAAGGAACGCATCGCTGAAATGGCCCGCCACATGATTGAATATGAAATCCTGACCGTTTCCAATATGTACAATGTCCTCAAGCACCATCCCGTCCTCGGGGCGACCCTCGATTATCTGCATACGGAAAAGGGCTTCCAGTCGGCAGAACGCGTCTTCGGTCAGATTTTGAATACCTTTTTATACACCATCGACATGAAGACCGTCGTCAAGGCCTTTGCCGGCATCGGCGGCCAGGCCATCGAAAAAGTCGACCTGGCACCGATCATGAGCAAGGCCATCAAAATCGGCTTGCGCGGCGAATCGGGCAAGGATTTCCTGGACTTCATGATCCTCAACCTGGAAATGCTCGTGCGCAGCGAAACGATGAAGCGCTATGTCGGCGAAATCTACGAAGCATCCCTGCGCCAGTACGCCAAACACAACATCTTCCTCGGCTGGGCCATTAAGGCGGCCCTGAAGATGGAAGTCTTCCAGCCGGACCACGTCGCCGGCCTCCTGCAGGAAAAATGCCTGGACCTTTTGGCCGAAGCGAAGGAAGAAAATTCCGTCCAGCGTCAGCAGGCCCTGCGCTATCTCTGGAAGCAGACGGAAAAAATCGAATTCAACGACGAATGGCGCCAGCGCATCGACAGCTATAAGAACCGCATGTACAACAGCCTGGTCACGCGGCCGGACACGCGCGAAGCATGGCAGCGCTACGTCCAGGACCCGGACCGTCAGAAGCGGGTCTGCAAGGTTGCCGCCAACTACGTCATCGGCAAACTGGAATCGTGGCGTGAAAGCCCGGACCAGGTCGAACAAGTCAACCGCCAGGCCCTGGCCTTCGTCGCCAAGGAACTGAAACGTCTCCAGGTCTGGTTCGGCAAGACGGCGGAACAGGAAATCCTCAAGTACGACGGTACATACCTGGCAGAACAGCTGGAAAACAGTGTCTGGTATGACCTGCAGATGATCCGCGTCAACGGTTCGCTCGTCGGCGCCATCCTTGGTGCCGTCATTTATCTTGTCATGTACGCCGTGAAGGGAGGGGCTATCTTATGACCTACAGACAGCGTGCCAATACGATTTTAGGCCTGTCCTTCGTCTGCTTCATCGCCATTTTCCTCTGGTGGTATACACACGAAGTCTCAGTCTGGGAAGAACTGCTCTTCTTCGTCATCCAGTCGGCCCTGATCGGCAGTATCGCCGACTGGTTCGCCGTCACGGCGCTCTTTGAAAAGCCCCTGGGCTTCCCGTATCATACGGAACTGCTCTACCGCCACCGCGATCAGATCATCGACAGCATGACGAAAATCATTTCAGAAAAACTGCTCCAGCCCGGCATGTGGCAGGACAAGCTCTATCAGATTTCCTTCATCGATAAACTCGTCGGCTGGCTGCGCGGCCCGAGCGGCCGGGAAAAGTTCCGCACTATCCTCTATGAAGTGGCTCAGCGGGCCTACCGCTACGCTCAGAAAGGCGGTACGCAGGCCTCCATCGCTTCGCATATCCGCAAGTACCTGAAGCAGCAGCCTTTGGTCAGCTTTTTCCAGGACCGCCTCATTTCCCTTCTGGAAGACCCGAACAGCAAGATGTTCAATGACGCCATCGGCCTCGTGCGGGAACTGGTCAACAGCGATGATTTCGACAGCCTTTTGGAAAAGCTCATCCTCCAGTGGCGCGAAGAATCGCAGCATTCGTCGGTCTCCAGCATTACCCTGACCAAGGTCCTGGGCATCGTCGATACGCGCAAGATCGCCCGCGACATCAAATTGGGCATCGTCGACTGGCTCGACCAGTGGGAACACGCTGAAGGGGAACAGCGGGAATGGCTCTGCCGCAAGCTGGAACTCTTCCTCTACTCCATGAACGGCCAGCTGGCCTTCGCCGTCCAGAACTGGCAGGACCAGTTCGTCGACTCCCTGCCGATTGAACAGTGGCTGACAGCAACGGAAAATTCAGCGAAGGAATACTTCACCCACGGCGACCAGGGCAAGGAAGAACTGAAGGACCTCCTGGAAGCACAGTTCCTCCACTACCTGGAATACTGCCGTTCCTATCCGGAAATCAAGGACTGGCTCGATGAACAGATCCGCCGGGCCTGCAATGTCATCCTGGAACACGAACATTCCCTCATCGCCGTTGCCGTCCGCGACGTCCTCTCAGGTTTCGACAAGAAGCGCTTCAACCAGTTCCTGGAAAGCAAAGTCGGCGAAGACCTGGCCTGGATCCGCATTAACGGTGCCATCGTCGGCGCTTCCATCGGCGTCTGTGTCTTCGCCTTCCTGAAACTCTACCAATTCACCCTCGTCCCCTTACTGCGGGGAGTAGTTTTGTAATCTCGTGCTGAGGGAATTCTCCTTATGGAAAAAGGCTGCTGCTTTGCGGCAGTCTTTTTCTAAATGTCATTTCACGTCATTTTTTGTATGTTTCACGACAAATTCTCCGTCCTCTGTCGGCGAGATGCTATAATAAAGGCAGATAATCGCAATCACGAAGGGAGGGAGTTGTCATTATGGTACGAATTGGAATCTGTGATGATTTACAGGAACAGCTGGTCCTTATTGAAAAGGCAGCTCGAAAATATTTTCAGGATAAAAAGGAACCGATTGAAGTCAGTACGTATACCAATGCCATGGATTTCCTCGATGATTTCGAAAAGTTAGGGACTTTCGACATTGTCCTGCTGGATATCTGTATGCCCGGTATCTTAGGGACGGACGTGGCCGCGGAGATGCGCAAGCAGAAGAGCCGCGCGGAAATCGTCTTTCTGTCGACGAGCGAGGAATTCGCCGTCGATGCCTTCGCCGTCAAGGCCGCCCATTACCTGGTCAAGCCTTTTACGCAGGACGCCTTCAATCAGGCCATGGACCGCGTCATGGACAGCCTCCGTCAGCGCCACAGCGGCAAAGTCGTCTTCAAGCTCATCGGCGGCGGCATCCAGGTCGAAGAACTGAATGCCATCCTTTACGTCGAAAGCACGGACCACATCCAGAAGGTCTATACGTCGGACAACTTCGTCCTGGAAACGCGCCAGTCCCTGTCGAGCATCCTTGATATGCTGGAAGCCATGTCGCCGGGCCAATTCGTCTCGCCGGGCAAGGGCTACCTCGTCAATCAGGGTGCCATCCGCGTCGTCAAGAGCGACTATATCGAGATCCAGGGCCATCGGATTCCCCTGGCCAAGCGGAAGTACCGCCAGTTCCAGGAAAATTATTTGAAATATATCTTTGGACAGCCAATGTAAAGGAAAGAGAAAATGGAATATAATCGCGTTACGCCTGCAGTGATTGAAAAGCTGCAGGCAATTTCAGGTAAAAAATATGTCTGGACCGACAGGGATAAGCTCATCCCCTACGCTCAGGATGAAGGGACAGGCGCGCACCGCCTGCCCGACGCCGTCGTCCTGCCGGCGACGGTCGAAGAATTGGCGGCCGTCGTCCGCCTGGCCAATGAAGAAGTGATCCCTGTTATCCCCAGAGGCGCCGGTACGGGCCTCGAAGGCGGTGCCGTAGCGGACAGGCGCGGCGGCATCGTCGTCAGTACGGAACGGCTGGACCGCATTCTGGAAATCAATGAAGAGGCCATGTACATGGTCGTCGAAGCCGGCGTCATTACGGCGCGGATCCAGGAAGAAGCGAAAAAAAGAGGCCTTCTCTATGCCGGCGACCCGTGCAGCGGCGATTCCTGCTGTATCGGCGGCAACGGGGCGACCAATGCCGGCGGCAACCGGGCTGTGAAATACGGGACGACGCGGGATCAGATTTATGATGTCGAAGTCGTCACGCCGACTGGGGAAATCGCCCATCTGGGCCGGCGCCTGCACAAGATGACGGCGGGTTACCCCTTGGAAAAAATCGTCATCGGTTCGGAAGGGACGCTGGGCATCATCACCAAGCTGACGCTGAAACTCGTGCCTTTGCCGCCGTGCACGGCCAATCTCCTGGCTGTCTTCCCGGCGCCTGCAAAGGCCCTTTCCCTGGTCACGGCCCTGCCGAAAGCCGGCCTTACGCCGACGTGTCTGGAATTCATGGATTACGAGGTCATCGCCGTCGTCCAGGACTGGCTCAAGGAAAAGCAGCCCTGTCCAGAGGGCGGCGCCTATATGATTATCCAGCTCGACGGCAAGAACGAAGACACCCTCGATGAAGACTGCGTCACGGCTGATGAACTCTGCCGCAGCCTCGGTGCCGTGGAAGTCTTCATGGCCGATGCCGACAAGGTCTGGAAGGCGAGAAAGGCCTTTACGGAAGCGTCGGCAGCGGAATGCCCGGTAGCGGCCATGGAAGATTTCGTCGTGCCGCCGGATAAGTTGGAAGACCTTCTGCAGTCGCTGAAAGCTATCGGCGCGCAGACGGGCGTCGTCTTCCGCGGCGTCAGCCACGCCGGCGACGGCAATATCCACCTCGACGTCCTGCGCCGGGGCTTTGCCGACGAAGCCGATGAAAAGGCAAAAATCACAGCTTTCGAGGACCAGGCCTGCGCGGCTGTCTACGAAATGGGCGGCGCCATCTCCGGCGAACACGGCATCGGCCAGTCCCGCAAAGCCCTCTTCGCCAAATACACAGACCCCGTGGCCCTGGAATTGATGAAGGCCCTGAAAAAAGCTTGGGATCCTAAATGTATCTTGAATCCTGGGAAATTGTTCTAAATTTGTTTTTCGTCAAATAACTTCTTGCAGGAGGGAAATCAAATGGAATATATTTGTAATGACTGTCCGCGCCAGTGCGGCGTCGTACGGGCAGAAGTGCGGCAGGAAGGACAGGTACTGCCCGGTTTTTGCCACAGTCCGCTCCAGCCTGTTGTGGCCCGGGCGGCCCTGCATGAGTGGGAAGAGCCGTGCATCAGCGGTTCCCGCGGTTCGGGAGCCGTCTTTTTTACGGGCTGCAATCTGCGCTGCTGTTTTTGCCAGAATACGACGATTTCCATGGGCGGTACGGGCGTGCCGATTACGGCGGCGCGCCTGCGGGATATCTACGGCGAGCTCATCGAAAAGGGCGCCCATAACATCAACCTCGTCACGCCGACACCGTACAAGAAGGCCATCCTCGAAAGTCTGGCAGAGCCCCTGCCCGTGCCTGTTGTCTACAACTGCGGCGGCTATGAAACGACGGCGACCATCGACGCTTTCAAGGGCAAGGTCCAGATTTATCTGCCCGATTTGAAATACCTCGATCCGGCCCTGGCTAAGCGCTACAGTGCGGCTGAAGATTATCCCCAGGTCGCAGCGGAAGCCATCCTTCATATGTACGACCAGGTTGGCCCTTACGAACTGGACGATGACGGCCTCCTGAAGAAGGGCGTCGTCATCCGTCACCTCATTTTGCCGGGCTGCCTGGACAATACAAAAGCCGTCATCGACTGGGTGCGGGACCATTTCGCTGACGGCCAGGTCTTGTTCAGTTTGATGCGCCAGTACGTGCCCTGCGGCCGGGCTGCGGACTATCCGGAAATCAATCGGCGCCTGACGGACGAAGAATACGACGAAGCGGAACAGTACCTCTTCGACAGCGGCATCGAAGACGGCTTCGTCCAGGAAAAAGACAGCGCCAGCGAAGCTTTCATCCCCGCCTTCGACGGGACGGGGGTGTAGGCGTTTCGTAGTTCGTTCACGACAAACGATGAACGACCTACGACAAACGACATGATAAAATGGATTGCCCGATGGCAGAGAAATTTTTCATGCTGCGCCGCCCCAGGGCACGCGGATGTAGGTGGAGAACCAGCCGTCTTCGTAGGTGCAGAGGACGCTGGCGTCGTAGGTCTGACGGAAGCGGTCAAGGGATTTCATGCCGATGCCGTGGCCTTTCGCTTTGGTTACGGGCAGGCCCTGGTCGTCGAGGATGACTTGGCCGTCGTAGCGGTTCTTGACGAGGACGCTGAGGATGTCGCCCTGGTAAAGGGTGAGCAGGGAAATGGCCTGCTGGCCTTTCGGCTGTTTTTCACTGGCGTGAATGGCATTTTCGATGAGGTTCGAAAGGACGATGGCCATGTCCGAGCTGAGGCCGGCTCTTTCCTGAGGCACGACGATGTGGGCCGTGACGGGAATTTTCAGCTCCTCGGCTCTGGTAAGATACATTGCCAGGGCGGCATTGACCAGCGTGTTCTGGCAGTACTGGCGGCGTTTCGTCTTATTGAGCGCGGTACCGATGTCTTCAATCAGGTGCAGCGCTTTTTGGCGTTCATGGGAAGCGATGAGGACCCGCAGCTCTTCCAGGAGACCATTGCGCTTTTTATAGATTTCTTTCATTTCTTCCTGCGACTGGAGGAGAGAACGCGTATAGGCACGGCTGGTCTGAATCTGGGCGGTCATCGTGTTGCTGCGTTCGTAGTTTTTGATGAGGATGTCTGCCTGGCGGAAGCCGGCGCGGATGCTGAAGGCGAGGAGAATCAGGGCCAGCATCAGGAAGGTGCGGGGCAGGAGCATTTTGTCCATCATCAGGATGTCCGACGTCGCCATGGTGAGGTACATGTCGAGAATCAGGAAAAGGGGCAGGAGAGAAACGTATTTCCAATATTTATGCGTGCTGATCTCATAGTATTTGACGAAGATTTCATTAAAATAGCGGCGCAGCCAGGGGATGGCCGCCGTGAAGCAGAGGGTATAGAAAAAGAAATGTGCCGGATAGATGATACGTGAGAGGACAGGGCGGCTTTCGTCCTGGAAAAAGGCCAGCAAGAGGACGGCCAGTACGGTATGGATGAAAATCGTCAGCGTCGCGCGCACGGAAAAGACGTAGAGATGACGGAAGAGAAAGGGCCGGATGACGGCGACGGCCCAGATGAAGTGGGGAATCCAGATGACGGCGAAGAGCTTTTTATAAAAGCTGTAGCTGTGGCTCCACGGGCCGAAGGGAATCATATAGAGCAAAAAGAAAAGCTCTGCGAGTAAAATAACGGCATAGCCGCCCAGGACGAGGCGCTTTTTCCGTTCTGTCAGCAGCGGTTCGAAGGCATAGTACTGCAGCATGGCCGGCGGCATAATCGACAAGGTAATGATAATGACCGTCATAATATCATAAAGCATGGGCGTCGGGCACCTCCTCTCAGTCAGAATAAGGAATGGTCAAGTACAGGCTGACCATGTGTTCTTTCAGGTCGTAGCGGAAGGATGCGTCGTAAGCTGTAGAAAAAGCATTGAGGGCCGGGACAATCTGGCCATACGGCTCGTACCGCAGGAAGTCGGTACCCTCGGCAGCATCGTCTTCGGCAATCCAGTGTTTGACGATGATAATCAGGCTGTCGTGCGTTCGGTGGCTGCCCATAAAGAAAATGCGGTGATCTTCGGGCTGCTTTTCCAGGGCCTGTTCTGAAATCTGGATGGCTTTGGCCATGAGGCTGCCCAAATCGATTTCAAAAGGCAGGCTTTGTGGTAAGGGCAGGCTGACCGTGACGTCAAAGCCTGCGCGGCGCATCCGTTCCAGTCCCGGCGAGACGGCAGTATTGATGAATTTATTCTTCGTCCACTTCTGCAGCTGTGTTTCCTGGAGCTCCGTATGCAGCGTATCGAGGAAGGTCAGGGCTGCCTCGTCGTCGCCCTGCTGGATCAGTTCCGAAAGGAGGCGCAGCTGATGGCGGCTGTCGTGGCGGAAGATGGACATGCGCTTCTGCATGTCCTGTAAAAGGCCCGTGTAGTCGCTGAGGGCTTCCATCTGGGCGCCCAGGAGATGCGATTTCTGCTGGGTATGGACCTGATGGGACATCTGGCGCGTGCCGGTATACATGATGACGGCCATGAAGATACCCGAAAGGGCCTGGAAGACACGGGAAATCATGTTGTCTTCCGGCAGGGGGCCCGGGCGCAGGGCGAGGACGGCGGAATAGGTGCTGATCAAAATCGGTATCCAGGCGGCGTATTTCCAGAAGGCCAGCATCGAGAAAGTCCGATATTTAAAGAAGAGGTCCCGGAAGAACTTCAGCAGCAGCGGTGCCGAAATCACGTAGACGAGGGAATAGGAGAATAAATAGAGGACGCAGTAGTCCAGGAATTCGCCTTTCGTGATGAAAACCATGGTCACGCTCATACATGTCGTGTGGAGAAAGGAAATATACAGGCCCTCCATGCCGGCGACAAAGAGATTCTGGTAGAAATAAGGCTGAGAAATGATAAAAGTCGCCAAAAGAAGCGGCGGCCAGTAGGTAAGCAGCATCTTCTTGAAAGAGAGCCACTCCATTTTGAAAATGCCGATATGAAAGAAATAGAGATAAAGAAGCGTTTCGAGTATCAAAATAATAGCGAAGGACCAGGCCGTATAGCGGCGTTCTTGCTTTGACAGGGCCGGGCTCAAAGCCAGATAAAGCACAATCGTAGGCGGTACAAAGGATATCATTCCAGCGAGTACCATTGCCGCAGCGAAATCCATAGACAGACACCTCTTGAAGTTATAATGATATACGATAATTATACCATATAGGCATCAAGATAGGTGATAGTATTCACAAAAAAAGCTGCCGCAGAAGCGGCAGCTTTTTCACATCGCCTTGACCGGTACGAGGCCTCGTGAGAGGGATATCGTCCCGGTTCGGGCGATTTCTAAGATTTCATATGGCGCCAATACCTTGATGAGGGCATTGACGTGGTCTTCGCGTCCCGTGACGCGGAGAATGAGTGAATTCAAGTTTACGTCAACGATTTTGGCGTGGAACAAACTGGCCAGGCTGGCCAATTCGTCGCGGACTTGCGGCGTGTCGTAGCGGACCTTGATCATGGCCAGTTCGTAGCTGATGAAAGGCGCTTCATCGAGGTTGATGATTTTAATAACGTCGATGAGTTTGGCCAGCTGGCTGATGGTCTGTTTCAATTCTTTATCGTCTTCGATGCTGATGACGATATTGAAGCGCGACACATCCGGTTCTTCCGTATAACCGACTGTCAATGATTCGATGTTGATGGCCTTGCGGCTGATTAGTCCGGCGATGTGCGTGAGCACGCCCGGTTTATTGTCCGTCAAAATAGCCAGATGCTGTTTCCTCATCAGGCGTCACCTCCTAAAATCATCTCACTCAGTGCTTTGCCGCCGGGAACCGTCGGGTAGACCCGTTCCTGCGGCGAGACTCGGATGTCGACCAGGGCCGGTCCCGGATGGGCGAAGGCTTCCTTCAGGACCGGGACGAGGTCATCCTGCTTTTCAATCGCATATCCCTTAACGCCCAGGGCTTCTGCCAGGAGCGGCAGGCTCTTCTTTTTGTTCAGGGCGCATTGTGAATAGTGCTTGTCGTAGAAGAAATCCTGGAGCTGGATGATCATGCCCAGGGCATTGTTGTGCAGGACGATGATTTTCACGTCGACGCCGTATTTCGAGAGCGTATCCAGTTCCTGACAGTTCATCATGATGCTGCCGTCGCCGGAGAAAAGGACGATGGTCTTTTCAGGACAGGCGATTTTTGCACCCAGCGCTGCCGGCAGGCCGAAGCCCATGGTCCCCAGGCCGCCAGAAGAAATGAAGTGCCGCGGCTGGTCTGTCGTGAAGAACTGGGCCGCCCACATCTGATGCTGACCGACGTCGGTAATGGCTACGGTGTCGTCGTTCCGGGTAATGTCTCGGACGGCGGCGAAGATTGACTGGGGTGAAATATAGCCGGGACGCGGCGGCGTCATAAAGGGATGCGCCTTCTTCATGGCCAGGACTTCCTGGCGCCAGGCGGCAAAGGCAGCGTCGTAATCGAAATTGCCTTCCTTCAGTTTCTTGGCGAAAAGGGGCAGGGACCAGCGCAGGTCCCCTTTGATGCCCAAATCGATATCGACGATTTTGTCGATTTCGACGTCGTCGATTTCAAAATGGATGATCTGGGCGTTCGGTGCAAAAGTATCGGCTCGGCTGGTCAGGCGTTCGTCGAAGCGGGCGCCTAAGGCGATGAGCAGGTCGCAGCCGGAAATGGCCTTGTTCGAAGCGTAGGAACCGTGCATGCCGCCCATGCCGAGATGGAGCGGCTGGGAATCGGGGAAAGCCCCTTTGCCCATGAGGGTCGTGACGACGGGAATCTCCGTCGTTTCAACGATATCCTTGAGGAACTGCGTCGTTTCCGAAAGAATCACGCCGCCGCCGACGACGAAGACCGGCTTCTGGCTCTGCTGGATCATAGCCACGGCGCGGTCGATGTCGTAGGCCTGGCCGCTCGTTTCGACGACGTAGCCGGGCAGGTTCACTTTATCAGGATACTCGAAATTGATTTCTGCTTCCAAGGCATCTTTAGCGATGTCGATGAGGACCGGGCCGGGACGGCCCGTCGAGGCGATGTAGAAGGCTTCCTTCAGGACCCGTGGAATCGAGGCGACGTTCTTTACCAGGTAGTTGTGCTTGGTAATGGGCGATGTGATGCCGGAAATATCAGCTTCCTGGAAGGAGTCGCGGCCGATGAGGCCCGTTGGGACCTGGCCGCTGATGATGACCATGGGAATAGAGTCCATATTGGCCGTGGCGATACCTGTGACCATGTTGCAGACCCCAGGTCCGGAAGTGGCAATGCAGACGCCGGGCCGGCCCGTGACGCGGGCGTAGCCGTCGGCTGCGTGGACAGCCCCTTGTTCATGACCGGTAAGGATGTGCCGGAAATGGTCTTTGAACATCTCGTCATACAGCGGCAGGATTGCCCCGCCGGGATAGCCGAAGACGACATCGACGCCTTCTTTCTTCAAACATTCCAGCACAGCCCGTGCCCCAGTCATTCTCATCATTTATCACCTCTTGTAATTATCGTTCATCGTTCATCGCAGTTCGTCGGGACCGCTCGCCGCTGTTTTTTTCGACAAACGACGAACGACCCACGACAAACGGCTTTTATTAGTCGTTCTGATCGTTATTATGGAGCCACGGCATCATGTCGCGGAGTTTAGCGCCGACTTTTTCAATCGGATGTTCAGCGTGCTGACGGCGCATAGCGAGGAAGTGTGCGCGGCCGCCGGCTTTATTTTCGAGGAGCCAATCTTTGGCGAAGGCACCGGACTGGATGTCGTTCAAGACTTCTTTCATAGCTTTCTTGGAATCCTGGGAAATGACGCGCGGGCCAGCGGTGTAATCGCCATATTCAGCCGTGTCACTGATGGATTTACGCATCTTAGCCATGCCGCCTTCGTACATGAGGTCGACGATCAACTTCATTTCATGGAAGGTTTCAAAGTAAGCGATTTCCGGCTGATAACCAGCTTCGCAAAGGGTTTCAAAACCGTTGGTGATGAGCTGGCAAATACCGCCGCAGAGGACTGCCTGTTCGCCGAAGAGGTCTGTTTCTGTTTCTTCCTGGAAGGTTGTCTGGATGACGCCAGCGCGGGTACCACCGATGCCGCGGGCATAGGCCAAAGCGATATCGAAGGCTTTGCCTGTAGCGTCCTGTTCGACAGCGAAGACGTCAGGAACGCCACCGCCTTCGGTGAAGGTACGGCGGACGAGGTGACCCGGGCCTTTCGGAGCGACCATGAAGACGTCGACTGTCGAAGGAGGAACAATCTGTTTGAAGTGGACATTGAAGCCGTGAGCGAAAGCGAGGGCGCTGCCGTCTTTCAAGTTCGGAGCAATTTCTTTTGCGTAGACATCAGCCTGTTTTTCGTCCGGAATCAAGATCATTGTAATATCGGCTTCTTTTACGGCTTCAGGAACGGATTTAACTTCAAGGCCGGCTGCCTGGGCTTTGGCGATGGATTTGCTGCCTTTATACAAACCGACGACGACGTCGATGCCGCTGTCTTTGAGGTTCAACGCATGGGCGTGGCCCTGGCTGCCATAACCGATGATTGCGACTTTTTTGCCTTTCATTACATCCCAGTTTACATCCTGATCATAAAATACTTTTGCCATGATAACATATCTCCTTTGTAATAAAATAAAAATTTTATCGTTGGGATTTAGAGATTTGTCAAAAGAGGCCAACAAAAAAACTCCGCCCCTTCTGTAAGGGACGGAGTATAATCCGCGATACCACCCTGATTCCCGGTGCATTACTGCAACCGGACTCTCTACAACGTACCAACATACGCGTTTCGGTTAACGGTGAAATGCCGTCGGCGCCTAATGAAGTTCAGCGTCGATCTTCGGAGAGGAGCTTCATCGGTATCATCGTACTGGCTCGCACCGGCCGCCAGCTCTCTGAAAAACAATGGTGCAGACTACTTTCTCTCGTCATTAGATTTACGAATATTTCGCTTCACGGTTTGTTCCTTGAAGCTTGAACACATTGTACGCAATTTGGTGGCCAATGTCAAGATGTTTTACGATAAAATTTTAAAATAAAATAAAGTTAAACGTTAAACAATTAGGTATAACGTATAAAAAAAGCTGCCGCAAAAGCGACAGCTTTTTTATATCCTAATGATGATCCACAGTGAGTTCTTTGAAGCGTTTGGCGACCGGGTCGGTCTTGACGAGTTCTTCCAGGTGCTTCAGTTCTTCTGCTTCTACGGTTTCTGTCGTATCGTAGCTAGGCGGTACGGTCTTGGCCAGCTGGAGGCATTTCTTGATCGATGCCACGCTGACGATGATGACCAGGATAGCCATGATTGCCGATACGCAGAAGAGGAGCCATTCCTGTTTCGGCAGATAGATGTTGAACATGTTGAGGTAATCGGCCCAGAAGATGACGACCGTCAGGAAAGCCCAGGGGATAACCGTGACCCAGGCGAAGCGGGCTTTGCCCATGGCGCAGATGATAACCGTCGAGATAGCCAGGGTGATGATGGCCAGGAGCTGGTTGGAGACACCGAAGATCGGCCAGATCGTGGAGAGGTTGCCCTGGAGGACGATGTAGCCCCATGCACCGGAGATAGCAGCCGAAGCGATGATGGCACCGGGCAGCCAGTGGGGATCGCCAAATTTCGGCCAGATGCGGCCGACGAGTTCCTGGAGCATGTAGCGGCCGACACGAGTACCGGCATCGATGATTGTCATGATGAAGAGGGCTTCGAACATGATGCAGAAGTGATACCAGTAGTTCATGAGGTGGTCGAGGCCGGGCAGGTTGGAGAAGATGTAGGCCATGCCGACAGCCAGGGAAACAGCACCGCCCGGACGATGGGCGACGTTTTCGCCGACCATTTCATTGAGGTGCGGCAGGTCGACGACCTGGATGCCGAGAGCCTGGAAATGAGCAGCTGTCGAGTTGATGGCGAAGTAGTCATTCGGTACGAGCGAGCAGGCTGCAATCAGAGCCATCATGCCGACGAAGGATTCCGTAAGCATAGCACCGTAGCCGACAGGCAGGATAGAGCGTTCGTTCATCAGCATCTTCGGTGTTGTGCCGGTGGAAATCATGCAGTGGAAGCCAGAGACAGCACCGCAGGCGATGGTGATGAAGATGTACGGCAGGACAGGACCGGTGATGACCGGGCCGCCGCCGGCGCAGAACTGGGTGACAGCCGGCATCTGGACCATCGGTCCGACGATGATGATGCCGATAGCGAGGGCGCCGATAGTACCGATCTTCATGTACGTCGAGAGGTAGTCACGCGGTGCCAGGAGCAGCCATACCGGCAGGGCTGCGGCGACGAAGCCGTAGATGATGAGGGCGATGGAAATGCCCTGGGCATTGATCGTAAAGAGCGGGGCCAGCGTCGGCGACGCCTGGACGGAAGGGCCGGCGACGACGGCGAGGAGCGTCAGGACGACGCCGATGATCGTGCCTTCTTTAATGTGGCCCGGACGCAGGTACTGCATGTAGAGGCCGATGAAGATAGCGATAGGGATGGTCATGCCGATGGTGAACGTGCCCCAGGGGCTGTCATGCAGGGCATTGACGATGACGACGGCCATGCCGGCCATAGCCAGGATGTTGAGGAAGAGGACGGCAAAAGATGTGGCCAGGCCGACTTTGTCACCGATCTGGGCTTTTGCGATTTCGGCGATGGACTTGCCGTCATAGCGCATGGAAGCGAAGAGGATGACCATGTCGTGGACAGCACCGGCGAGGACGCCGCCGATGAGGATCCACAAGGCACCGGGCAGATAACCGAACTGAGCGGCGATGACCGGGCCTACGAGCGGGCCGGCACCGGCGATAGCGGCGAAGTGATGGCCGAAGACGACGTACTTATTCGTCGGTACGTAGTCATGACCGTCTTCAAAGCGGAAGGCCGGTGTGACTTTGTACTGGTTGACCGTCAGTACTTTGGCGGCGATGAAGGCGCCGTAGAAGCGGTAGGCCAGTACGAATACGAGTGCAGAGATGATAACGAGATACAAACCATTCATAAAACAATCCCTCCTTTGTAGCGTATAGCGTGTAAAGTGCAGACTTACTCCATGTTCGATTTACCCGAAGTTATACTTCGTTCCTCTGGGTATGATATAGAAAATGTATCGTACGGGGAATAAAGTATACACTGTACCTATACTCATACTATAGGATAAAGAAGGGGAAAATTCAAGTTACTTATAGTAAAGATGACAAATTATGCATGAACAAAATTCATAATAAAAATAACAGATTATTATAAAATAAGAAAAATCGTTGCAGAACAGGAATTTTAATTCTCTCTCTCAAAAAATACTTTGCATTTTGGGCATAAAAAAGGGGCTGTCGCATTAAGCGACAGCCCCTTTTCGTAGTTCGTTTAGCGTTCATCGTTCATCGAAAATTCACACACATCGGCAAACGATGAACGACCTACGACGAACGATTTAGTGATGAGCAATGGTCAATTCCTGGAAACGCTGAGCAGCTTTATCTGTCTTAACGAGTTCCTGGAGATGTTTGAGTTCTTCTGCTTCGACAGTTTCCGTCGTATCATAGTTGGCCGGAACAGTCTTGGCCAGGTAGATGCAGCGGCGGATAGCGCCGACAGCGACGATGATGACGAGGACCGCCATGATGATGGAGACTGTGAACATCGTCCATTCGCCTTTCGGCAGGTAGATTTCGAAGATGTTCAGGAAGTCAGCCCAGAAGATCATGACCATCAGGAAAGCCCAAGGCAGGCCGGTAACCCAGAGGTAACGGGCTTTGCCCATGGAGCAGATGACAACGGACGAAATGGAGAGGGCGATGATTGCCAACAGCTGGTTGGAAACACCGAAGATCGGCCAAATCGTGGACAAGTTGCCGTTCAGTACGAGGTAACCCCATGCTGCGCAGATCAAAGCCGAGGCGACGATAGCACCCGGTTTCCACTGGGGATCACCGAATTTCGGCCATACGTGGCCGACGAGTTCCTGGAGCATGTAGCGGCCGACACGAGTACCAGCATCGATGATCGTCATGATGAAGAGGGCTTCGAACATGATGCAGAAGTGATACCAGTAGTTCATGAGGTGGTCGAGGCCAGGCAGGTTGGAGAAGATGTAAGCCATGCCGACAGCCAGGGAAACAGCACCGCCCGGACGATGAGCGACGTTTTCACCGACCATTTCATTGAGGTGCGGCAGGTCGACGACCTGGATACCCAGAGCCTGGAAATGTGCAGCCGAAGAGTTGATAGCGAAGTAATCGTTCGGTACGAGGGCGCAGGCTGCAATCAGGGCCATCATAGCGACGAAGGATTCAGTAACCATAGCACCATAGCCGACAGGCAGGATGGAGCGTTCGTTCATCAGCATCTTCGGTGTCGTGCCGGTAGAAATCATGGAATGGAAACCGGAGACAGCACCGCAGGCGATGGTGACGAAGATGTACGGAAGGACAGCACCGGTGATGACCGGGCCGCCGCCAGCGCAGAACTGCGTCGTTGCCGGCATCTGGATCTGCGGGCCTACGATGAGGATGCCGAGAGCCAGGGCACCGATGGTACCGATCTTCATGTATGTCGAGAGGTAATCACGCGGAGCCAGGAGCAGCCATACCGGAAGGGCCGCAGCGATGAAGCCGTAGATGATCAGGGCAATGCAGATGCCGTTGTGGCTGATCGTGAAGATCGGGCCGAGGACCGGCGAAGCCTGGACGACCGGGCCGACGACGACGGCGAGCAAAGTGAGGATGACGCCGATGATGGTGCCTTCCTTAATTTTGCCCGGGCGCAGGAACTGCATGTAGATACCAATGAAGATAGCGATAGGAATGGTAGAACCAATGGTGAAAGTCCCCCACGGGCTGTTTGCCAGGGCATTGGCGATAACAACGGCCATGCCGGCCATACAGAGGATATTCAGGAACAAGACGGCGAAAGAAGTAGCGACGCCTGTCTTCTGGCCAATCTGTGCTTTTGCGATTTCGGCGATAGATTTGCCGTCGTAACGCATAGAGCAGAAGAGGATGACCATGTCATGGACCGCACCGGCGAGGACACCGCCGATCAGGATCCATAAAGCACCGGGCAGATAACCGAACTGGGCGGCAATGACCGGGCCAACGAGCGGGCCAGCACCAGCGATAGCTGCGAAGTGATGACCGAAGACAACGTACTTGTTCGTCGGTACGTAGTCATGACCGTCTTCGAAGCGGAATGCCGGTGTGACTCTGTACTGGTTCAGGGTTAAGACTTTTGCGGCAATGAAAGCGCCGTAAAAACGGTAAGCCAGTACGAAAACGAGTGCAGAAATAATAACGAGATACAAACCGTTCATACAAAAAAGACCTCCTTTATAAAGTTGTGTGCTTGTGTGCAACCCTTTCCGTATGAAACAAAATGATACCGAAATACACACTTGGAAATGGTATACACTATTATCACGTTCCTCATTATAAGAGCCCTCTTTTTGAATTGCAAGATGTACACCGGGCATGATACCCTAACATACTATGACTAAAATTGTATTCTCAAATTACGTTTTGTTATAGTAAGCACTTTCATACAAGATGTTGTAATAAGCGTTTAATTTACATACTAAATAAGCAAAACAATTACTAAAAGTAATACGAAAAAACAGATTTATATGGATTTTTCATAGGTATTGCGAATAGCGAAAGTTAAACCTTTTATCCTAGTCACGGACAGGGAAGCGTGTTATAATCATGTTAGTTTTTTCACATACTTAGGCTCTTATAATACTATACTAGGAGGTTTTTTTATGTTCCAGTCTGATTACACGTTAGTCCTGCCGGCTTTTACGATCGGCACGCACGCCTACGACGCTATCGGTAAAATTACGAAGCACTTCGGCAAAAAGGTCGTCATCATCGGCGGCAAGACAGCCCTTTCCAAGGCAAAACAGCCGCTCCTCGACGCTATTGCCAAAACGGACCTGCAGGTCCTGGACATCCTCTGGTACGGCGATGATGCGACGTACGAACATGTCGACCGCCTGCTCTGCGAAAAAGCCGTTCAGGATGCGGACCTCATCTTCGGCGTCGGCGGCGGCCGGGCCATCGATACGTGCAAAGTCGTCGCCGACCGTGCCGACAAAGCGCTCTTTGCCTTCCCGACCCTGGCTTCCAACTGTGCGCCGTCGACGGCCCTGGCTGTCATGTACAAAGCGGATAAATCTTTTGCCGGCTATTATTACCTCGATCAGCCGCCGGTCCATACCTTCATCAACATGGCCATCATCGCCGATTCGCCGTTTAAGTTCTTCTGGGCCGGCATTGGCGACGCCATGAGTAAAGAATGTGAATCGGAACTGGCCAGCCGCGCTGCGGAACATTTCCATACGGTTCTCCTCGGCCGGGCCATCGGCAAGGCCTGCACGACACCGCTCCTGCAGTACGGCGAACAGGCCCTGAATGATTTCCAGGCCGGCAAGATTACCTATGCTATGCAGCAGGTCGTTTTGGATATCATCATCAGCACGGGCCTGGTCTCGAACTGCACGACCGGCGGCGAACATTACTACTACAATTCGTCCCTGGCTCACCTGTTCTACAATGCTTCGACAGTCCTGCCGCAGGTCGTCGAAGGCCATCTCCACGGCGAAACTGTTTCCTTCGGCGTCTTAGTCCTCCTGACTTACGACAAGCAGTTCGAACTGCGCGATGAAGTCGCTTCGCTCTACAAGAAATGCCATTATCCGACGACCCTGGACGACCTTGACATCAAAGAAGACGAAGTCGATTCCATCGTCGACGCCGCTCCGGCCCTGACAGAATGGACATGCGTCCCGGAACCGCTCACGAAAGAAGCCTTCAAAAAAGCCATCATGGACACCGATGCCTTCGGACGTTCTTTGTGATATAATGAAGGCGTCGTACCACGACGAACGCCAAACGAACCACGAAAAGGCTGCTTCGTGCGGCAGCCTTTTTTACCTTAGGAGGTACTATGGACCAAGTATTAGAACAAGTCATTCAGGGCATCGCGCCGATGAATCTGGCGAAGACGGCGGAGTGCTACCAGCGGCTGGCCAGTTTGACCATCCGCCAGGACAGTAAACTCTCTTACCTGGCCGGCCGCATTGCCGGCGTGCAGGGGACGCTGCATCCGGAAAAGCTGCAGAAAGCTGTCATCGTCTTTGCTGCTGACCATGCCGTCGACGGCGGGGAAAACAAGACGAAGGGGAAGAACAGCAAGGCCGATGCTTTGGAAATCGCCACGGGCCGCGGCCCCATCAATAAGGTGGCCCACCGCATCGGCGCCGGCGTCATGCTCCTCGATATGGGGCTGGAAGAAGATATCCCTGAATCCCAGGGCGTGCAGAATCTGAAAGTTATGCACGGCAGCCATTTCTGGGTCCGTCAGGACGCAATGAGTGAAGATGAAATGATGGATGCCCTCTTCAGCGGCCTCCAGATCGGCGAAAATCTGGCAGACGAAGGCTATACGGCCATTGGCCTCGGCAATCTCGGTGAACGGGCGCTGCTGACGGCCTTTATCGTGACGGCGTCTTTCTTCCGGGACCAGCTGGAGGAATTGCCGGAACACATGAAATCCGGTCAGAAACTGGAAAAACTGAAAAAAGTCCTCGATGAACGGCACTTCGACCCTGCGCAGCCCTTAGCTCTCCTGCAGCGTGCCGGTGCACCGGATATCGCCGCTATGGTCGGGACCATCCTTGCGGCTGCGCGGCGTGGCATGATTATCGTCTTCGACAATGCCGTCACCGGCTCGGCGGTTCTCCTGGCACGGGCTCTCTGCCCGACGGTCATGGACTATATCTGCGCCTCTGCCCGCTATCTGGAACCGGTCCATAAGATGCAGATGAAGCTCTTGAACCTCAAGCCTTTCGTCGAAATGGACCAGAACCTCGACCAGGGCATGGGTTCTGCCATGGGCCTGACCATGCTCGACGCGTCGGTCCAGATGATGAATGAAAATTTGAAATAAGGAGTGATTTCCATGAAGACCTTATACCTCGACTGCTTTTCCGGCATCAGCGGCAACATGTTCATCGGCATGCTGATCCAGGCCGGCGTGCCTTTTGACAAATTCAGAGAAGCCATGGCTTCCCTCGGCCTGACAGGCTATGAATTGGTCTGCCGCAGTGAAAATAAGCTGGGCATCCAGTCCGTTTACTACAATGTCCTCCTCGCAAGTGAAGAACATCATGACCATGAACACGGCCATGAAGAACATCACGAACACCATCATGACGAAGGCCATCTCGTCGATACGACGGGCCAACATCATCATCACCAGCACCGGGGCCTGCCGGAAATCACGAAAATCATCGAAAGCGCGCCTATCGATGACGACATTAAGGCAAAGAGCCTGGCCGTCTTCCAGGCTCTGGCCGAAGCGGAAGCGAAAGTACACGGCGTGCCTGTCGACCAGATCCACTTCCATGAAGTCGGCGCCATCGACTGCATCCTCGATATTGTCGGCACTATCTGGTGCCTGAAATACCTGGGCATCGAACAGATTGCCTCGTCGCCGCTCCATGCCGGCAGCGGCTTTGTCCGCTGTGCCCACGGCATCATGCCCGTACCGGCACCGGCGACGGCAGAACTCCTGGCCGGCATCCCCTGGTATGCGACGGATGTCAAAGGCGAACTGGTCACACCAACCGGTGCGGCCCTGGTCAAAGTCCTGGCCCACGCCGGCGTCCGCCCGAAAGACTTCGTCTACGACACCGTAGCCTACGGCGCCGGTACGAAGGACCTCTCCATTCCCAACGTAGTCAGAGGCTTCATCGGGGAAGCGGATATTTTAGCACATTAAGGCTTTTGACATTATTCATGTATAAGGATTACATATCGTTTCTATCGTTTCACAAAAAAACTGCCGCAAGGCAGCTTTTTTTCTTGACATTCCCCTTACTATGTGCTATTATAATAAAGTACTGTGACGGGCGTAAGGCCCGCCGGAATACAGCGTTGACATATCAATCCCGATATGATATACTTAAAAAGTCGTCATGCGGAAGTAGCTCAGTGGTAGAGCATCACCTTGCCAAGGTGGGGGTCGCGAGTTCGAGTCTCGTTTTCCGCTCCATTTATTCCTCAATAGCTCAGTTGGTAGAGCAATCGGCTGTTAACCGATTTGTCGTAGGTTCGAGTCCTACTTGAGGAGCCATACAGGGGTGTCGCCAAGCGGTAAGGCAACGGACTCTGACTCCGTCATCCGTAGGTTCGAATCCTACTACCCCTGCCATTATGATCCACTAGCTCAGTTGGCAGAGCACCTGACTTTTAATCAGGGTGTCCCGAGTTCGAATCTCGGGTGGATCACCACATTCCACTTTTATGTGGCCCCTTGGTCAAGCGGTCTAAGACATCGCCCTTTCACGGCGAGAACATGGGTTCAAATCCCGTAGGGGTCACCAAAAACATGGGCGATTAGCTCAGCTGGGAGAGCGCCTGCCTTACAAGCAGGATGTCAGCAGTTCGATCCTGTTATCGCCCACCAAACCTAATTCAGGCAACCATCACATTGTGATGGTTGCCTTTTTTTGTTGCCCCTGAGGCAGAGCCCGCAGTCCGCTGTTGGCGCTTATCTTTATCGACGAACGACCTACGATGAACGAACCCTGTACCGATGTTCATCATTTGTACCACGGTCCGCTGTCGTGTCTCGTGCACAGATTTTCCCTTCCATTATTGTATTTCCCTTAATTTTTCATTATCATGGGACTATAGACTTTATTGACTAAAAACTAGAAACTAAAAACTACAAACTAAAAATGCGTTAGGACAGGAGGCCACAAACTATGGCAGATACGGTAAAAGATTGGGAAAAAATGAGACAGGAACTGCATCTTTCCGGGGCGGACCTGCGGGCTTTGGCAGGGCATTTCCGGGCAGAGGCAGAAGCTGCGTTAGCCGGGGAAAAGAGCTCGCTTTCGGCGCTGCACACCTATTTAGGCCTGCCGACGGGCCATGAAACGGGGACCTTCCTGGCCCTCGATTTCGGCGGCACCAACGTGCGGGCTTCGCGCATCCGCCTTTTGGGCGAACAGGGGATAACCGTGGAAAGCAAGGTCGCCAAACCGTTGAAGTGCGCTGACTATGACTACACGTCATCAGAACGGACGGCAGAGGAACTCTTCGACTTCATCGCCGGCCTCGTCGGTGAAGCCGCCGGCGGCAATCAGCCGTACAAACTGGGCTTTACCTTTTCCTTTGCTGTCAATCAGACGTCGGCCAAAGACGCCAGCCTCATCGCCTGGTCCAAGGAAATTGCCGTCCCCGGTGTGGCAGGCAGGCCTGTTAACCAGCTCCTCAAGGATGCCCTCGTCCGGGCCGGCCTTGATGCCATTGAACCGGTAGCTCTCCTCAACGATACGACAGCGACCCTTCTTTCTTCCGTCTACCAGCACAATCCGGCCCAAATCGGCATCGTCTGCGGTACGGGCTTCAACATGTGCTACTACGAACCGGCCCTTTCGATGATCGTCAACCTGGAAGCGGCCGGCTTCGACGGCGGCCCGGCCACCGTTTGGGACCAGCGCGTCGATGCGGCGTCCCAGCAGCCCGGTGATCATCCCTTTGAAAAGATGATCGGCGGCCGCTACTTGAGCGAAGTCTACGGCCAGGTCCTCTGTGACTTCCTCGGCCGCGCTGACGTGCCGTACTTTACGACGCGAGAGATGAACGAACTCATTTCCGGTGTGAAGAGCGCCGAAGATATCCTCGGCTTTGCCGTCACCGCAGCAGAAGCAGAAGGCATGAAAGCCTTGGGGAAAGCCGTCTTCGCCCGTGCAGCCCAGCTCATCGGCGCCGCCAGCTTCGGCATCCTCAGCCATCTGGCCGGCGAAGAGGCGATTAAAGAACAGGCCATCGCCATCGAAGGCAGCCTGGTCGAAAAAATCAAAGGTGTGCCGGCGCTCATCGAAGACGCCATCTGCGTCTTCTGCATGGCACCGACCGAAAACACCCGCATCCGCGTCGCCCCCAACAACAACGGCGCCTCCCTGGGTGCCGCCATCGCAGCAGCCTTGTGCGGCTGATTTTCAGGCAACTGAATCTCCATAAGGACCGGCTGCGTCAGCACGCCGTTCATCGTTCGTCGTTCGTCGAAACGGTCGCAGTTCGCTGTTCGCAGTCCGCAGTCCGGTGTAGGGGCGCCCACGCGGGGCGCCCCTACACCGTTAAATGTCAAACGAACATCATACATCAAACCCCACATCTCTCTTGACGTGTCAGTATGGATTTTTTATAATTTTTGTAATGATACGAAAAAGGGGGACGTCCTATGGCACTGGAAGAGCTTATCGACCGGCATCGGCGGGAACTGAACAATACGGATATGGGGATTTGGAAATACATCGTCCAGCATCGGGCGGCGGTCTGTCACAGTTCGATCCATGAACTGGCCCGGGACTGCCATGTCTCGACGACGACGATTGTCCGCTTTGCCCAGAAACTGGGCCTCGAAGGTTTCGGGGAATTCAAGCTTCTCCTCAAGCGGGAGGCACCGCAGGTTTCGGCGTATGACGTCAACATCCTGGAAGAGCTGAATCATTTCTACGCCCAGACTGTGGACAAGGTCTGCCGCCTCAATTTCGACCGGGCCAGTTCCCTAGTACATGAAGCGAACCGGATTTTTACCTATGCCTCGGGCTATGTCCAGAACAACGTCATCCAGGAACTGAAACGCCTCTTTTTCTATGACAACGTCATGCTCTACGACGTGCCGGCGCGGGAAGAATTCCGCAACCTCGTCCATTCCCTGACCAAAGACGACCTCTTCATCATCGTTTCTTTTTCCGGTGAATCGCCGGTCGTCACGGAACTGGGCCGTCTCCTGAAGACGCGGGACATCCCTTTCATTTCCATCACCCGCCTGCACGACAACACCCTGGCTTCGCTCTCGACGGTCAATTTCTACGTCTCACCGGGGCGTTTCCAGATTTATGATAAAGAAGAGGAACACATTCCTTTCCAGTCCATGATGCCTTACTTCGTCCTCATCGAAGTCTGGTATGTCAATTACTGCATGTACCTGCACCGCCTCCGGGAAGCGCGCCGCCAGGACGTATGATATGTACCAAAGTACGGAAAATGTACCAGATTACAGGCCCGGGGCAGTGTGCCAGAAAGCCGCGAATCTATTGTATTCGCGGCTCTTTTTTTATATCCTGTTAGTAACGATTTCATGTACTTTATTTCATAGACGGGAGGAAATTTTCTATGTCATTCAACAAGGACCGCGTGATGCAGGAACTGCAGCGTTTTGGCGGCGCTATGTACACACCGGTCATTCTCTTCGCCTTCTTCGGGCTGACTGTCGCCTTATCCATCATTTTCAGCAACACCGGCCTCTTCGGCAGCCTCGCTGAAAAGGGGACGCTCTGGTATGATTTCTGGTACGTCGTCCAGCAGGGTGCCTGGACGGTCTTCAATCAGATGCCGATTCTCTTCGCTATTGCGGTGCCTATTGGCTTTGCCAAGAAAGAACAGGCCCGTTGCGCCATGGAAGGCTTCGTCATCTACATGGTCTTCAACTACTTCATCGCCGGCATCCTCAGCCTGCACGGCAGCTATTTCGGCGTCGACTACAGCCAGAACGCTGGTGCTGGTACGGGCCTGGCCATGATCGCCAATATCAAGACGTTGGACATGGGCATGCTCGGTGCCATCTTCATTGCCTGCATTTCCGCGTATCTGCACAACCGCTTCTATGATACGGAAATTCCGGACTGGCTCGGCATCTTCAAGGGCCCGGCCTTCGTCGTCGCCGTCGGCTTCCTGGTCATGCTGCCCATGGCGCTCCTCTTCTGCTACATCTGGCCGCCTATCCAGCACGGCATTGAACAGTTCCAGTTCTTCCTCAAGACGAGCGGCATCTTCGGCGTCTGGGCTTACACCTTCTCGGAACGCATCCTCTTGCCGGCAGGTCTGCACCACTTCATCTACCTGCCTTTCATTTACGGCCCGGCTGTCTGCGACGGCGGCATCCAGGCCTACTGGCTGCAGCACCTCAATGACTTCGCTACGAGTGCTCATTCGCTGCGGGAAATGTTCCCCCAGGGCGGCTTTGCCCTGCACGGCAGCGCCAAGGTCTTCGGCCTGCCCGGCGCAGCCTTAGCCATGTACTACTGCGCCAAACCGGCGAAACGCAAGAAAGTCGCTACTCTGCTCATCCCGGCGACGATTACGGCCGTCCTCTGCGGCATTACGGAACCGATTGAATTTACTTTCCTTTTCGTGGCACCGCTCCTTTACGTCGCCCATGCCGTCTTAGCGGCAACTCTTTCGGCGACGCTCTATTTCATCGGTCTTTCGGGGAACTTCGGCGGCGGCCTCATCGACTGCTTCGTCCAGAACTGGATTCCCCTCTTCCGCTACCATGCTGGGACGTATATCATGCAGATCGGCATCGGCCTCTGCTTCACAGCCATTTATTTCTTCGTCTTCCGCTTCCTCATCCTGCACTTCGACCTGCCTACGCCGGGCCGCACGGATGACGGCGGCGAAGACAAGCTCTTCACGAAAGCCGAATACAAGGCCAAGAAAGAAATGGAAAAGAAAGGCATCGTCGGCGGCGCCGATGTCCTCAAGGCCCAGGTCTTCCTCGACTGCCTCGGCGGTCCTGAAAACATCAAGGAAGTCACGAACTGCGCCACCCGCCTGCGCGTCACCGTCAAGGACCCGGATAAAGTCGCAGCTCCCGGCAAGTTCACCAATGCCGGTGCCTTCGGCCTGGTCAAGAACGGCCATGCCATCCAGGTCATCGTCGGCCTTTCCGTACCGAATGTGCGCGGCTACTTCGATGCCCTCCTGAAAGGGGAAATCCCGGCCGTCGAAAGCACAGTGCCTGAAGAAACTGCGGCAGAAGAAAAAGCAGCTCCGGCAGCACCTGTCGCTCCCGTCGCCGTCGACGAAGACGACCGTTCCATGAAGCTCAAAGCCTACGTTTCGGGCGACCTCGTCGATATTTCCGAAGTCCCGGACGACGCCTTCTCCCAAAAGATGATGGGTGACGGCGTGGCAATCAAGCCGACGAGCGATACTGTCGTCGCCCCGGCTGACGGCACGGTCTCGATGATCATGGAAGATTCTCTCCACGCTGTCGGTCTGGAACTGACGAACGGTGCCGAAGTCCTCATCCATATCGGCCTCGATACGGTCAACATGAAAGGCCAGGGCTTCACGCTCCTGACCAAACAGGACGCCCAGGTCAAGACCGGCGAACCGCTCATCCGCTTCGACAGTCAGGCCATTGCCGACGCCGGCTACGACGATATCGTCATCATGGCCGTCACGAATTCCACAGAATATCCGCAGATGAAGAAAGAAGCGGACCAAAAAGTCATTGCCGGTGAAACACCGATTGTCATTTTCTAGGAGGCACTTATGGAACCATTGAAATGGTGGCAGAAAACCGCCGTCTATCAGATTTATCCCCGCAGCTTCCAGGACACGACGGGCAGCGGTGAAGGGGATATCCAGGGGATTACACAGCATCTCGACTATTTAGCGAAACTCGGTGTCGGCGCTGTCTGGCTGACACCCATCTATCCGTCGCCTATGGTCGACAACGGCTATGACATCAGCGACTATACGTCCATCGACCCGCGCTACGGCACGATGGCCGATATGGAAGCACTTATTGCCGAAGGGAAGAAGCGGCATATCCGCATCGTCATGGACCTCGTTTACAACCATACGTCGGACCAGCACGCCTGGTTCCGCGAATCAAAGGCCAGCCGGACCAACGCCAAGGCGGACTGGTACATCTGGCGCGATGCCAAAGAAGACGGCTCGGCGCCGACGAACTGGCGCTCCATCTTCGGCGGCCCGGCCTGGACGTGGTGCGAAGAACGGCAGCAGTACTACCTGCATACCTTTGCCAAAGAACAGCCGGATCTCAATTGGGAAAATCCGGACGTGCGCCGGGCTCTCTATGATGCGGCCAACTTCTGGATCAACAAAGGCGTCGGCGGCTTCCGCATCGATGCCATCGTCTATATCAAGAAGCCTGCCGTCTTTGCCGACGGCCCGGCGGACGGCGCCGACGGACTCGTCTCCATCCATGAAATGACGGCCAATACGCCGGGCATCCTCGACTACCTGCACGAACTCCGCCGCCAGGTCTTCGACGGTCACGACATTTTCACGGTTGCCGAAGCGAATGGCGTCACACCGGCGGACCTGCCGCACTGGGTCGGCCAGGACGGCGCCTTCAGCATGCTCTTTGAGTTCAGTCATGTCAATCTGGAATTCCCAGAAGGGGAAATCTGGTGCCGCACCTATGACTGGCCCCTGACGAAGCTCAAAAGAGCCCTGACAGACAGCCAGAAAGCGACGGCCGAAAACGGTTGGTATCCCATTTTCTTTGAAAATCACGACCAGATCCGCAGCGTCAGCCGCTATTTCCCGGCCGGCACGGACCGGAAAAAAGCTGCCAAGGCCATGGCGACGGTCCTCTTTACCCTGCGCGGCACGCCCTTCGTTTACGAAGGCGAAGAACTGGGCCTGGCCAATACAGCCTTCCCGAGCCTGGATGACTACAATGACATCTCGACGCACGGCCAGTATCAGATTGCCCTCGACGAAGGTTATCTGCCGGCCGAAGCCCTGCGCATCGTCCAAGCCCACAGCCGCGACAATGCCCGCACGCCCATGCAGTGGAGCACGGCGCCCCAGGCGGGCTTTACGGACGGTACGCCGTGGCTGCCCGTGCACGGGGACTATGCCGATTGGTGCGTGGAAACGGAAGAAAAGGATCCTGATTCGGTCCTCCGTTATTACCGCCAGCTTGAAAAGCTGCGCTTCCAGAGCGACGCATCGCCGATTCTGCTGGCCGGGCGCTATGATGAGCTCCTGGCAGAGGATGAAGAGATTTATGCCTTTAAACGCACTTTAGACGGCCAGGCGACGATCACCCTGGTCAACTTTACCAATAAAAACGTCGATTACGCGGCCTACCTGACTCAGGGCGCTGCCGTCCTCCTGGGGAACTATGACGATCCTCAGCCCGGCCGCCTGCGCCCGGCAGAAGCCGTCGTCTATCGCATAGGAGGGGAATCATGCTAAAATTTGCTGCCAGTGATTATGACGGGACCTTGTTCCGCGACGATCTCATCACCGCTGCCGATGCCGCTGCCATCCGTAAATGGCGGGCTGCGGGCCATAAATTCGGCGTCGTTTCCGGCCGCGACCACGGCATGCTCATGCCCCAGCTCAAGCACTACGGCGTCGAATACGATTACCTGGCCTGCAACAACGGCGGCCTGATCAGCGATGTCGACGACCAGGTCCTCTGGGAAGCCCGCATCGAGCCGGCTGTTCTTAAGGCCGTGAGTCAGCTGAAACTTGTCCGCAAGTCCTTCCATTTCTCCTTTTCTTCGAAAGACCGGACCTATCTCTGCCACGACCTGCCCGGAACCTGGGTCTGGCGGGAAGCGAAAGAATGGGACTATCCCATCGTGCCCATTACGGAAGACGATATCGAACACCTGCCCCAGACGATCCACCAGTATTCCCTGGGTTTCACAAATCCTGAAGATGCCCTGGCGGCGAGCGACGAAGTCAACGCTCATTTCGGCGATACGGTCCACGCCTATCCCAACCGCTGTGCCGTCGACATCATCCCGGCGGACATCAGCAAAGAACAGGCCATTGCCCATACCCTTGCCCTTTTCGGCTGGGACGGGGCAGAAATCTTTGCCATCGGCGACGAAATCAACGACCTGCCCATGATCCGCGGCTACCGCGGTTATACCGTTGCGACAGCCCGGCCGGCCATCCAGGAAGAGGCACGCCAAGTCTACGACAGCGTAGGGGCCATGCTGGAAGATAATTTATGAGAAAAGAGGTCCTTACGATGCACTTGAATAACACAGCCCTGGCAGCCCTGACTGCCATGACCCTCAGCCTGTCCGGAACGGCCCTGGCGGCGACGGCCGACAGCTTCTCTGATGTACCGAAAAATCATTGGTCCTACGAAGCGCTCGATTACTTAGCCAAAGAAGGCGTCATCGAAGGCATGGGCAACAGCACCTTCGAAGGCGGCCGCACGATGACGCGCTACGAAGTGGCCAGCATCGTCGCCAAAGCCATGCAGAAAGGCGGCGGCAACTTCGGCGACAAGACAGTCCTGGAAAAACTGCACGCTGAATACGCCGATGAAATCAATGTCCTTCAGCAGCAAGTCGCCAAGAATACGAAGCAGATCGAAAAGAACACGCAGGACATCAAGGAAAATAAAGAAAAAATCGACCGCGTCAAGCTTTACGGCTTCATGCGCGCCCAGTACGACTACGACAAGAACACGAGCGCCGACTCCTTGGACAAGCAGACGAACCGCTTCTACATGGACCTGCGCGGCGACTTCAAAGTCAATGATTACTGGACGGTCAAGTTCCAGAGCGAAACGAACCGCCACTACAACGACGGCCATCACCGGACGGGGGAAGTCGGCATCAACAACCTGGGCGGCGAAAACTACACGGGTCAGAAGACCTGGTCCGGCCACGACGGCAACATGCAGCGCATCTGGGTCGAAGGTCAGAAAGACGGCCGCTGGGTGAGCATCGGCCGGGCCTGGCGCGGCTTAGGGTTCCAGAATGTCCTTCTCGGCAATGAAACGGACGGCATTCAGTTCGGCGTACCCATCCCGGGCACGCAGCTCACGGGCAGCGGCTTCTGGCTGGCCTCGACAGGCGACGGCAACAAAGAAAGCCTCTACGGCGCTGCCGTCTGGGGCGCTGTGGCCAAGAACCTGGACATCAACTTCGCCTACGCCAAGAGCAGCTTGGGCAAGAACGACACGTACAGCTCGGGCAACGTCGCATACTGGCGCGCGAATCCGGACAATGGCTATAAAGTCGAACCTGTCTACAAAGCCAACGACGTGACCAACAAGCGCAGCTACGGCTACGTCCTCAGTATGGGTACGAACCTCAGCAAAGACCTGCGTTTCCTCGCGGACTACGCCAAGACCGACGCCGACTTCCAGAACAACAGCATCGCCCTGCGCCTGAACTATAAAGACGCAGACTACAACAAACCGGGCAGCTACGGCCTCTATCTCCGTTACATCAAATACGGCGAAAATGGCTGGCTCGCCGGCGACGATGAATGGAACTCCATCTGGAACGGCACCAAAGGCTGGATTGCCGGCGCCCGCTGGGTCCCCTGGAAAAACGTCGTCTTAGAAACGATGTATTCCAAACAAAAACGCCATTGGAACACAGCCGACCAATACGACCGCGACCTCTGGCGCACAGAACTCGATTTCCATTTCTAAAAAAGCTTCCTTGATAGGCCCTTTTTGGCCCAGCAGATACTGCCCGCAGGGAAAGTATCTGCTGGCTGCCAAAACGGAGAGCGTAGATGGAG
>ERZ779697.140-NODE-140-length-39487-cov-3.72558_pt1 | contig 39487 bp, 24 predicted proteins | sample MGYA00511881_ERZ779697 | MGnify/ENA primary metagenome ERZ779697 (study PRJEB29588, sample SAMEA2148105) | human gut metagenome | biome: human gut; feature: human-associated habitat; material: faeces | place: Denmark | collected 2008/2010 ... | reverse complement strand
CGACCTCCAGGTTATGAGCCTGGCGAGCTACCAACTGCTCCACTCCGCGATGTTAATTTTTAATTCGTTTGCGCCTCATTTCTGATTTGCGATTGCAAAGGTACTGCTTTTTTTTGAATATGCAAAATTTTAGGGAAAAATTTTAATGGAAAATTAAAAAATGGCTATAAAAACGGCTGTTTTTGTTGTCCGGCCCCATACTTTACATGGCTTTAGCCTGCATTTGTGAGGTTAGCCGTGCGTAAGCATTTTGTCTTAATGCCGAGCATTATGACATTTTGTTTATGTACGGATTTTATGGTGAAATAGAAAAAATGTTGTCGTTAATCCCGTCGCTTGGTAAAGCATATTTACAAAAGAGAGCCAAACGGCAGGTTTTTAAGTGGTAAACCTATGGGTTTTTACTCAAAAACGGCACGTTTGGCAATGCAAAACAATGCTGTTTTTGAGCGCAAATCATGTCGTTTTATGCCATTTTAGAACAAAAAATGATGCACATTATCTGGTCAGGCGGCATAATGCCTTATACGACAGACTGTTGCAATTGCACACGTATTTTGCCCATATTTTCGTCCAAATGATTTTAATTTTCAAATATTCAAGTTTCAGAGCGTCGGCGAAATTCAATTTGACATGTAAATGCCGAATATTAAGTCAAAGTGGCAAACTGATAAATTACAGGTCGATACCTGCTTCTTTTTCCTTTTGTGCAAAGAAATTGCCGGTTAGAATATTTTTTATTCATGAAATTTTTGTCTTTTTGTTTTTTTTCTTAATTTTGCACAAAACTCGAACAACTAACTTTTTAATGATAATTATTATGAAAAAATTAAGTGGAAAGAAAATCTGACTTTTAGCTGCCGCTGTTTTAGTGGCGGGAGGTACGCTTATTCCTCAAACTGCATTTGCGTATAAGTATTACATCCATTGCGATGATGGTGCTGTTATTCAGGTTGAGTTCGCAAATAAAGATGAGGCTAAGGATGTTTTTAATATGCTTGCTGGAGGACGCTTCTTTGGTGAGCATGCTTATCTTACATCAAGGCCAAATGGCGGTTTTTTAACAGGGTATTAAAAAAATCATGTTTTAATTAAAATAATGCATTTTCCATGTCATCAATAAAACTGATTACATGGAAAATGTTCTTTATGCTAAGAATGAAAAAGTTTTTTTTTATTATAGGGGTATATTTTTTTGTTATTCTTTCTGCATATTCTCAAACAGAATTATTGTTTGGCCTTGGAGGAGGAAAGTTTCGTTTTGATAAAATTAAAAAGAATACTTTTGATACGGCACAAGTGTGCGCATATTATAAGGTCGCTTTTTTGAATGATTCTACAAAACGCAATGATTATACAAAAGGATTATGTCTCTTGTCATTTTCAGACAGGTATGTACGTTTTGGGGATTATTATGCTGTGCTTGCAGATTCAATAAACGATCTATGTGCAAAAAACAAGAAAAATGCACATGACGAGGAACTGGATGACGCCCATACGCTTGCGATATCTAAAAAAGTGTTTTATATCACTACGATGACTGATTTGGAAAATCTTCAAACTACGGTTCAGTTAAGACGTATGAGGGAATATCAATACACAATGCCTACTCCTGATATGCACTGGATCCTCGAGAGCGGCGACACACTGATAAGCGGAGTGTCGTGTAAAAAGGCAACCTGCAATTATGCCGGCAGACATTATATTGCATGGTATGATGAAAACTTCCCTGTCCCATACGGGCCGTACATTTTCTATGGGCTTCCAGGGCTGATAATGAAAATATATGATGATAAGCGGAACTGGATTTTTGAAAATGTCGGTATCGAGAAAGCCGAGAAAATGAAAGATATGTATCTTTATAAAAATAAGAAGATTATTAAAACATCAAGAGAACACGCTCTTGCTGCATATAAAAATGAGACTGAAAATATGCTCCTTGCGGCAATAGAATCAGGTAGGATAAAATTTATAAAGAAAGGTTCCCGGTTTAATGATATGATGAAAAGACGTCCGAGCAACATGATTGAACAGGAATGGTGATGTGTCTTGTCAGAATATTGTTGGCCTTTGTGTTGACGGCATGCCCTCTTGCGGGTTTTGCGCAGACTGGCGGTGACGTATATGTCGAAGGGCGTGTGAGCAACTCGGAAGGCAAGGCGTTGCTTAATGTAACGTGCAAGCTGCTTGACAAAAGAGACTCACTTCTTGCTTATTCGTTTACCGATAAAAACGGAGAATACAGAATAAAACGCTGTGCAGGAGCCGCAAGCATAATGTTCTCGCGTGTGGGGTATAAGTCTGAAACAGTAAGGCTGAAGAATGGCAGCTCCGGATATGACGCCACTCTGTATGACCGCGACCTGCAACTGAACAACGTAACCGTTACGGCCGACGCGATAACACGCAAGAAGGATACGCTGATGTATAATGTTGACGCATTCCGCCAAAAAGGCGACGTCTATATAGAAGATGTGTTGAAACGCATGCCCGGCATTGATGTAGATGAGAGCGGACGCATAACCTATCAGGGCAAGGCTATAAACAAACTTAACATAGAGGGACTGGACCTGATGGGCAACCGATACAACCAGGCTACGCGCAACATGCCGGCTGAGGCTGTGGCTCAGGTGCAGGTAATGGAGAACAACCAGCCCATAAAGGCCCGGCAGGGCAAGGTGAACAACGACAGAGCCACGCTTAATCTTAAGCTGAAGAAAAACTACAGGGTGAAGCCCTTCGGCGAGGTGTCGGGCTCGATAGGGTTCGATCCCACATTATGGGACAACCGTGCCACGGCCATAAGTATAGCCGGAAACAACCAGCTGCTTGCCGACGGAGCCATGAACAACTGCGGTATCGGGCTTGGGCAGCTTGCCGTTGACATGAACACGCTTGAAGACGCTTATACATACGAGCCTGAGCCAAAGTCTTTTCTGTATTCGCCGACATACCATGTTCCGCCAATGTCGCAGCGCTATTATCTCGACAACAAGTCTTCTTTTGCCGGACTCAACTTTCTCCATGCGTTCACCAAGTCGTCGGTGTTGCGTGTCAATGCCCTTTATTATGCAGACACAACGGTTGGTGAAGACAGTGTGTTTAGCCGTTACGTGGCAGACGACACTGTGAGCATATTTGAGAACAACAGGATAACCGACAGCCGGAATACGGCAAAAATGAGCCTTGCTTATGAACTTAACACAAAAAAGGTGTATCTGTCTGACCGTCTTACCGGAAGTATTACATGGCGTGACGCGGCAAACAACAATACGACAAACATCGGAAAGGTGGAAGAATTTATATATCAAAAGCCGCGCGGCCTTCAGAACATCCTCACCGCAGAGCTGAACACTCCGTCGCGCCTTTACAGCCTGTCATCGGTATTCCGGCTTTATGACAATGCGGAATCTCTTTCGGTGGTATTTGGCGGCGACGGCTCAGACAGCCGGATGTTGAAGCTGAAGAGTACATTCATGCGTAACCGTGTTGCAACTGTATTCGACTTGTTCGGCAACAGCCTGACATTGGGCTATATTATGGAACATAAGCACAACAATGTTGCCGGTACTCAGTCGGGACACAGCAGTGTAAGCGGATATTGGATTCATACGGCAGAACCTATGTATGAGATAAATTTTAGCGGAGGCTCGGCTGAAATATCCCTTCCTGTGGAGTACATATCATGCCGTTACAGCTGGCGTGACGGCCGCACCGCCAGGTTTATGTTTTCGCCTCATGCTGATGCCAGCCTGAAGATTGGCAATTTGCTCACAGCCGATGTTGCCGTGGCCTACAATCAGGCTGCCGACACGGATAATCCGCTGACAGATGGCGTGGTGGCAAACAATTACCGCACATATACAAAATATCCTGACAGCATCTCTGTTGAACGTACTTCGCTGGCTAATCTGCGGCTTTCATATTTCGACGCTTCTTCTATGTTTTCTTGTAATGTCTATGCAGGCTGGACGCATGTCAGGCGCGACTATTACATGAAGTATCTTTATGCCGGCGATTACACTTTCGCAACTCCCGAATGGCATGACAACAGCCGTTCTTCGTGGAGTCTGGTGGCATCGCTCAAGAAGATATATACGCGCGCCGGCCTATCGGTAGATGCTTCGTGCAGCTATTCATACAACAAGGCGTTGGCCTCGCAAAACGGAATAGAAGACTATCTGCGTTATAACGCAATGAATGCCTCGCTTACAACGGGATGGGATAAGCTCAGCTGGATTAATCTAAGTGTGACATGTGCCGGCAATGTCAGCTGGAAACGGCACGACTGTTTTTCGGAAAGCGGCGATTTGCTTAAAAATGTATACTATACAGTGCGTATGGATGTCTATCCAGTAAGCAATGTGCATGCGTATTCAGATTTTTCGCAAACCACGTTTGAAGTGTCGCATGGCCATTATTCTACAAACTGCTTTTGGAATGCCGGAGTAATATATGACGTTCTAAAGAGTCTAAGTCTGTCAGTTTCTGCCGTCAACCTTCTTGACCGGCGTGTATATGAGGAGGCTTTTTACACTGGAGTCAATTACCAATATTACCGCACACCGCTGCGCGGGCGTGAGATGATGGTGTCAGTCCGGCTGAAATTCTGACTGTTAAGCAAATATATTGTTTTTCATGTATAGATTTGGTGACAAGTATCAAAAGTACATTTATTTATAGTTTAGTTTAATGTTTCTTTAATCTTTTACGCGTTAAAATGTTTGTGGAGTCAAATAAAAATAATAATTTTGCACACGATAATCAGTATGTGCAAAAGTAAATTAGGAGAAACAACCAGATGTCCATATCTAAAACAAGGCAAAAGCTGGTAGACGTTGCCAGGCAACTGTTTGCCAAAAATGGCTTGGAAAATACGACGATGAACGATATAGCCAAGGCTTCGGGCAAGGGCAGGCGTACTCTTTATACCTATTTTAAAAGTAAAGAGGAGGTCTACTATGCCGTGATTGAGTCGGAGCTCGAACGGCTTTCGGACAAGATGGACGAGGTGGCCGCCAAGAAAATACGGCCTCAGGACAAGATTATTGAGCTGATTTACACACACCTTAACATGATTAAAGAAACCGTGATGCGCAACGGCAACCTCCGCGCTGCCTTCTTTAGAAATATATGGATGGTGGAGAAGGTAAGAAAAAACTTTGACGAGGACGAGATAGAGCTGTTCCGCAAGGTTTATGCCGACGGAAAGCTCGACGGCGAGTTCGACATTGACAATGTTGAGCTGGTGGCCGACATAACTCACTATTGTATCAAGGGTCTCGAAGTGCCTTATATCTGCGGCCGTCTCGGCCACGGCATGACTCCCGAGGCAAGCAAGCCCCTTGTTGCCAAGGTGGTGTATGGCGCGCTGGGCAAGCCTATGACCAAATAGCCTTCAGGCAGGCGGCGCCATGAATGACAATGCTTAAAATTATCTACAACGTTATAATTAAATAGAAAGAAAATGGGATTATTAACAGGTAAGACTGCGCTTATTACAGGTGCAGCACGCGGTATCGGAAAAGCTATCGCACTGAAATTTGCTGAAGAGGGCGCAAACATTGCCTTCACAGACCTCGTTATCGACGAGAACGGAAAAGCCACAGAGGCCGAGATAGCTGCTAAGGGCGTTAAGGCTAAGGGATATGCCAGCAATGCTGCTGACTTCGCTCAGACAGAAGAGGTTGTTAAGTTGGTGAAAGAGGATTTCGGCTCAATAGATATCCTCGTAAACAATGCCGGTATCACAAAGGACGGACTTATGCTCCGTATGACAGAGGCACAGTGGGATGCAGTTATCGCAGTTAACCTGAAGAGCGCATTCAACTTTATCCACGCATGTGTTCCCGTAATGATGCGCCAGCGCAAGGGCTCTATCATCAACATGGCATCTGTAGTTGGTGTTCACGGCAATGCCGGACAGGCTAACTATGCTGCTTCAAAGGCCGGACTTATCGCCCTGGCTAAGAGCATCGGCCAGGAGATGGGACCTAAGGGCATACGTGCCAACGCCATCGCTCCTGGATTTATCGACACAGCCATGACTCAGGCTCTGCCTGACAACATCCGCAAGGAGTGGATTTCTAAGATTCCATTGCGCCGTGGCGGTACTGTCGACGACATCGCAGCCTGCGCGACCTTCCTGGCTTCTGATATGTCAAGCTACATCTCTGGTCAGGTTATCCAGGTTGACGGCGGTATGAACATGTAAAGACTTTTTACAGTAAGATAATCATGCGGGGAGAGAAGTGCCTTTTCAACAGAAAGGTCTTCCCTCCTTGCTTTTATAGAAACTTAATCATAAGAACTTAACTTTTTTGCAAGGAGAAATGCAGGTCGTATACGAAGACAATCACATAATCATCGTGAGCAAGCGCAGCGGTGAGATAGTGCAGGGCGACAAGACCGGCGACAGAACGCTGGCAGATGACGTGAAGCAGTATATAAAGGAAAAATATGCCAAGCCGGGCAACGTTTTTCTCGGTGTTGTCCATCGTCTCGACCGTCCCGTTTGGGGACTTGTAGTCTTTGCCAAGACGTCAAAGGCCCTGTCCCGTCTCAACGATATGTTCAGGACAGGCGACGTGCATAAAACCTACTGGGCCATAACCCAGAACTGCCCTGCCGAGCCTGAGGCTACGCTAACCGACTGGATAAGGCGCAACGAGAAGCAGAACAAGAGCTATGCCTACGACCGAGAAGTGCCTAATTCTAAAAAAGCCATGTTGCATTATAAGGTCATCGGCCGTTCTGACAATTATACGCTGGTTGAAGTTAATCTTATGACGGGACGCCACCATCAGATACGCTGTCAGTTGGCAAACATCGGATGCCCCATAAAGGGCGACCTTAAATATGGAGCCCGCCGCAGCAATCCCGACGGAAGCATATCGCTGCTGGCACGCAGGATAGAGTTTGTGCATCCGGTTTCTAAAGAACACATAATGGTAGAAGCCCCGTTGCCAGATGACAAACTGTGGCACGAAATGCGTATGCTCTGACATAATATTAGCCTTGTCGTATATTTTTATTGCCAAATAATTTCGTCTTTTCCAAAATATTTGTTTACTTTGCATGTATTACAATCGAACTTAATTTTAATATGTGCTGATGAGGAAGACGTTAAAGTGGGCCGGTGTAATCGTCTTGACACCGGTTTTGCTGTTTTTTACTCTTGCTATACTGCTTTACATTCCCGCTGTTCAGAATTGGGTGGTGCAGCGAGTGGTGACCTATGCCTCAGACAAGACAGGCATGGACATCAGCGTTGACCGCGTAAGTCTGGTCTTTCCTCTCGACCTTGGCGTTGAGGGTTTCCGCATGATTCAGCAGAACGACTCTTTGCCGCAGGTAAAGGACACCGTGGCCGACGTCAAAAAACTTGTTGTCGACGTGCAGCTGTGGCCGTTGTTTAAGAAGAAAGTTGAGATAGATGCCTTCGAGTTCAACGGGCTGAAGCTCAACACGGCCGACTTTGTTCATGAAGCGCGTATTAAGGGAAACATAGACAGACTTTATCTGCGCAGCCACGGCATCGACTGGGGCAAGGAAACCATACTTGTAAATGCTGCTGAGCTGAAAGACGCATCAGTCAATGTAGAACTGAGCGACACCGTTCCGCCTGACACATCTAAAAGCAAAAACTACTGGAAAATAACCGTTGAAAAACTTGACATAGCCAATACCGGTGTCGTAGTACACATGCCGGGCGACACATTGCAGGTTGGGGCGTATTTAGGCAAGGCAGAGGCACGCGACGGATTCTTCGACTTGTATAAGAATCTTTACCGTCTGCGCAGTCTTAATCTCGATGACAGCCGCCTGAGTTACGACAATAATTTTAAGGTTCGCACAAAGGGACTCGACTATAACCACATAGGTCTGTCCGACTTTAACATCAGTGTCGACTCCTTCTATTATTGTGCGCCGAAGCTCAATATGAATCTGCGTGCCTGCTCGTTTAAAGAGAAGAGCGGCATTGAGGTGCAGAACATCTCTGGTCCGTTTGAGCTCGACTCTGTAAAGATATCCGCACCGGCACTATATTTCAGGACTCCCGACTCGTATCTTCGTGCCAATCTCGTTATGGACCTTACGGCATTTAACGACAAAAATCCAGGCAAGCTGCATCTTATAGCCGACGGCTCGTTCGGCAAGCAGGACATTATGCGCTTCATGGGCGGTATGCCCACGGCATTTATCCGCCAGTGGCCAAATCAGCCGTTGACAGTAAAGACCGTACTGACGGGCAACATGAAATATCTGAAGTTTGCCGGATTAAACGTAAAACTGCCTACGGCGTTTAACCTTAATGCCCGCGGATTTGCCGCAAACCTTGCCGACATGAATCGTCTTCGCGCCAATGTTACGCTCGATGCGCGCACTTATAATCTTGGTTTTATAAAGGCTCTTGCCGGCAGCAGCGGAAGTTCGTTTAACATTCCAGCCGGAATAGTTGTCAAAGGCGATTTCAAGGCCGACGGAAAACAATATTCGGCCGACTTCATTGCACGTGAGGGCGGCGGCAGCGTTAAGGCCAAAGCCGACTTCAATGCCGCTTCAATGAGCTATAAGGCAGCGCTCAGTGCCGTGGCTCTGCGCGTAAGCCATTTCCTGCCAGGCAGCGGCATTGGTGATTTTACCGGCAGCATGAATGTCAAGGGCAACGGACTCGACTTTCTCTCTAACCGCACTGCGCTTCAGGCTAAGGCAGGAATAAAGAAGTTCAGTTTCGGAAAATACAACTTTGACGGAATTGATTTTGATGCCAATCTTAACAACGGCAAGGCCCATGCCTGCATAAACAGTGTTAATCCTTTGCTCAACGGCAACATCACGTTTAACGCATTCCTCAGCCGTAAGAAGATAATGTCTTCGCTTAAGGCGGATCTCAATTATGCCGACTGGTATGGAATGGGACTTGTCAAGTCGCCGTTCACCACGTCGTTCAACTGTCAGATAGACGCCTTTACCGACCTTAAGACTCTTCTTGGAGTTAAAGGCAGTCTGAATAATCTTGTCATGACGGATTCTGCCAGAACTTATCGCCCGGATAATCTTGACATTAATCTGCTGACAAGTAAGGACACAACCCACTTTGCCGCGTATTGCGGTGATTTCCGTCTGAGGTTCAACGGCAGCGGCGGATATAAAAAGGTGCTGAAACAAAGCGGAGTGTTTATGAAAGAGTTGTCGGCTCAGCTTAAAAACAAGAAGCTCGATGTTCCGGCATTGAGGTCTTATCTGCCTTTGGCCGACCTTTATCTTACAACAGGAAAGGACAATCCGTTAAGCCGTTTTATAGCTAAGGCCGGATATTCGTTCCAGGATGCCAGCATTGACATAAAGTCGTCGCCGCATATAGGTCTTAATGGTAATGTGCAGTTCCTCGAACTGCAGAACAGCAGTGTGGTTCTCGATACGGTGCGCTTTAACATAATGTCCGACTCGTCCAAGTGTTCATATAACGGACAGGTGCGCAACAACAGCAAGAACAAGCAGTATGTGTTTAATGCCATGTTCGACGGATATGTATTTGAAAAAGGTTCCGGCGTTAACCTTAAGGTCTATGACGCAAGAGACAGCCTCGGACTGAAACTCGGTGTTGAGGCTTCGATGGAGGAAAACGGCATAAAGCTTCACATGCTTACCGACGACCCAATTCTGGGATATAAGAGGTTTGCCGTCAATGAAGACAACTATCTTTTCATGGGAACCGACAGAAGGCTGATGGCCGATTTGCGTCTGAAGGCGGATGACGGAACAGGAATATACGTCTATACGAACGATGAGAACACTGATGCGCTGCAGGACTTGACCGTAGGACTTAACCGGTTTGACCTGTCAAAACTTCTCACAGTAGTGCCATATATGCCGAAGATAACAGGAATGATGAACGGAGATTTCCACCTTATTCTTACAAAAGAAGAATTGTCTGTGTCATCTTCTGTAAATATTGCCAACATGACTTACGAGCAGACACGCATGGGCAACATAGGTCTTGAGTTCGTATATATGCCTCAGTCTGACGGCACTCACAGCGTTGACGGCATGCTGATGTGCAATGATGAGCAGGTGGCAGATATCAACGGTTCGTATAAATCGGGAGATGATGAACAGCTCAACGTCACAATGAATATGTCGCGTCTGCCGATAAGGCTGCTCAACGGATTCATTCCCGACCGTATCATACGTATGAGAGGATATGCCGACGGCTCTATTGATGTTAAGGGTACATTGAGTCACCCTCGTGCTAATGGCGAGATTACCTTAGATTCGTGCTATATGCGCAGTGCTCAGTATGGCGTAAAGATGCGTATGAGCGAAGGACCGTTGCGTATAGTAGGCAGCAATCTGCTGTTTGAAAACTTCAAGATGTACACCAACAACGACAATCCTCTTATAATAGACGGAAATTTCGATTTCTCTAATCTTGACAATATGTCAATGGATCTGCGCATGGCAGCCAAGAACTGTCAGATAATAGATGCCAAGGAGAATAGGCGCAGTGTTGCTTTTGGAAAGGCGTTTGTCGACTTTATCGGAGCCATGCAGGGACCTGTCAGCAATCTCAAACTGCTTGGCCGTTTGGATGTGCTCGGATCTACCGACATGTCATACATCCTGCGCGATTCGCCATTGTCTACCGACAATCAGATGGACGAGCTTGTTAAGTTTACCAACTTCAATGACACAACAGAAACCGTTGTAACTCATCAGCCTATATCAGGCTTCACCATGGACTTGACAATGAACATAGCCCAGGGCGCTCACGTGATGTGTTATCTTAATACAGACCATTCTAACTATATCGACCTTATGGGTGGAGGTAGTCTGCGAATGAAGTATGGCATCACGGGCGACATCTCGCTGACAGGAAGATACACGCTCGATAACGGTGAAATGAAATATTCGTTGCCTATTATACCTCTGAAGACCTTTACCATAAGGGACGGAAGCTATATTGAGTTTACCGGCGACCCGATGAATCCTAAGCTAAACATTACGGCAACCGAGCGTACTAAGGCAAACGTTTCAAGCGGAAGCGGAGGACAGGGACGCACTGTTGAGTTTGACTGTGGAGTGGTTATAACCAAGACATTGTCGAACATGGGACTTGAGTTTACTCTCGACGCTCCTGAAGACATGTCGCTGCACAACGAGCTTCAGGCCATGAGCGTTGAGCAGCGCGGCAAGTTGGCCGTTACAATGCTTACCACGGGTATGTATATCGCTGACGGAAACACGAGCGGATTCTCAATGAACAATGCGCTCAGTTCATTCCTGCAGAGCGAAATCAACAATATAACAGGAAACGCGCTGCGCACGCTCGACTTGAGTTTCGGTATGGACAATGCTACCGATGCCAGTGGAAACACCCACACTGACTATTCGTTCAAGTTTGCAAAACGTTTCTGGAACAACCGCATGAAGATTGTTGTGGGCGGAAAAGTTTCAACAGGAGCCGACGTTGCCAATCAGAACGAGTCGTTCTTTGACAACGTAACCCTTGAATACCGCTTGAGCAACTCCTCAGACACGTATGTCAAGCTGTTCTATGACAACAATGCCTATGACTGGCTTGAGGGTAATACCCGTGAGTATGGCGTAGGTTTCATTTGGCGTAGGAGCTTGCAGCATTTTAAGGATATTTTCAGTTTCAAGAAGAAAGACGTGATTATTCCGATGCGTACTGATACAATAACAACAAATAAGAAATGAGACAGTTGGTTAAATATATAATGTTTATGGTTAGCAGACAGTTTTGTCAGCTGCGTGTGTTGTTGCTGCGTCTTTGTCTGTCTGCTGTTGTCGTCGCGTTGTTATGGTCATGTTCAACCACAAGTGGCATACCGGATAAAGATCAGCTGTTCATCGGACTTACGAAGATAGACTATCAGGATTATGAGAAAAACGAACAGTATGAAACTACGCGCGAGGAGATTGAAGCGTCGTTGGCTACAGCGCCTAACGGTGCGCTGTTCGGCAGTTCGTATTATCGCACACCGTTTCCTTATGGTCTGTGGATATGGAACGCCTTTTCTGGCTCAAAGAACAAGATTGCACAGTGGGTTACAAAGACATTCGGCAAGTCGCCCGTGCTTATGAGCCAGGTCAATCCGCAGTTGCGCGCATCTGTGGCTCAGTCGGTGTTGCGCAATCACGGATATATGAACGGAAAGGTAGACTATGAGATTGTAGAACAGAAGAATCCTAAGAAAAGCAAAATTGGCTATACCGTCAAGTTTGGTCCGCTGCTGACAATAGATACAATACAGTATGTAGGTTTTCCTGCCATGGCCGATACTCTTATCGGCAATACCCTTGACGAGGCTAAGATAAAGAGCGGGGCGCCTTTTGACGCTTCTGCTCTCGATGCCGAGCGCAATCGTATAGCAACGCTGTTCCGCAACAACGGCTATTATTTCTATCAGCCCAGTTTCGCTTCTTATCTCGCCGATACAACCATGACGCCTGGAAAGGCAAACCTGCGACTGCAGATGGCCGACAATCTGCCTGAGATGGCCAAGCATAAATGGTATATCGGCAAAATAAAAATAGACATACGCAAGCAGTTTATGGAAGAATTGAAAGATTCTTTCAGTCACCGCTACTTTACGGTGAGGTTCAACGGCCGCAAACCGCCGATACGTCCGCGAATAATATTGAGCGACCTAAAGTTGCGTCCGCGTCAGCTTTACAGTTATGACAAGTATCTTGAGTCGTCAAATAAGATTAGTGGTTCAGGCTTGTTCAGTTCTGTCGAGTTTGCTTTTACTCCTCGCGACACATCGGCAACGTGCGATACGCTCGACCTTAATCTCTCTTGTACGTTTGGCAAGCCTTATGACTTCTATATTGAAACCAATTACACCAATAAGATTAACGGCCGCACAGGTCCTGAGCTTGTAATAGGTTTCACCAAACGTAACGCGTTCCGTGGAGGCGAGAAGCTCGACATCAATCTGCACGGTTCATACGAATGGCAGAAGGGAGGCAACGTCAGTGGCGGTTCTGCCGACATGAACTCTTATGAGTATGGTGCAGATGCGTCAATTGAGTTTCCGCGACTCATAGTGCCGTTCCTCAAGCATCGCCGTTATTTCACTACGCCTTCAACTTATGCCAAGATAGGAATGAACGTAATGAAGCGTCCTGATTATTTCAAGATGCACACATTCTCGGCGGAATGGACCTATACATGGCAGAAGTCTTCGCTGTGGCGTCATGAGTTCAGTCCGCTGACTCTTCAGTATCAGCGCCTTAACTATACCACGGCTAAGTTTGACTCTATTCTTCAGGCAAATCCGTATCTCCAGACATCAATGCAGAACACGTTTATCCCGAAGATGCGTTATATGTTGTCGTACAGCAGCACGGTAAAGCACCGCAATCCTATTGTGTGGCAGACCACTGTAACCGAGTCGGGCAATATTCTTTCGCTTGGATATATGGCTGCCGGCAAGAAGTGGAACGAGGTTGGCAAGCAGCTGTTTAAAAACCCGTATGCACAGTTCTTGAAGATAGAAACCGACTTCAGCAAAATATGGCAGCTTGGGCAGAAGTCACAGCTTGTCGGGCATATCAGTGCCGGAGTTATTTACACTTACGGCAACAGTATGGCTGCTCCTTACAGCGAGCAGTTCTACGTAGGCGGAGCCAACAGTATCAGAGCCTTTGCCGTGCGCAGCATCGGTCCGGGAAGCTATACCACAAATGAGTCGAAACTGTCGTATCTCGACCAGACCGGCGACATAAAGCTGCAGTTTAACCTTGAATATCGCTTTAACATCTTTGGCAGCCTTTATGGAGCCACATTCATTGATGCCGGCAACGTGTGGGCAATGCGTGACGACGGCTATCGTGAGGGTGCCAAATTTCAGTTTAAGAATGTGTTGAAGGAGATGGCCCTTGGTACAGGTGTAGGCTTGCGTTATGATCTCGACTTTCTTGTTCTTCGTCTTGACTGGGGCGTGGGTCTTCATGTGCCTTACAACACTGGCAAAGGCGGATTCTATAACATACCAAAGTTTAGTGACGGTCAGGCTATTCATCTTGCAGTCGGTTATCCGTTCTGATAATTATATTGCGGTGATGTGTCTAAATCCGGTGCAGGGGTATGACAAGTGTTACATTGTGCCTGTGTATTTGTAACTTAACTACGAATCCTGACGTTAAGGGTTAAAAAATCACTGTCTGATTGTGTCATGATATAGGTGCTATAATGATGCTTCAGAAAAAATAAAGTATGTTTCTTTACAAATTTCAGGCCAAAAAACAACATTCACATAATGTTTTCCTAAAAAGTGCGTCTTTTTATGTTGAAAACGTTGTGAAAAAGATTATTTTCGTAAAAAAATAAGTATATTTGCATTCAGTTTTTAGTATTATATATCCTGGCGCAACGATTAAAGCGCGCATAGCCGGGACAAACAAAATTAAACCTTAAAAATAAATTCACAGAAACATGAAACCCGCATTATTATTGTTGGCAGCCGGAATGGGTAGTCGTTACGGCGGTCTGAAGCAGCTTGACGGACTGGGCCCAAACGGCGAGACAATTATGGATTATTCAATTTACGATGCCATAAAAGCCGGATTCGGCAAGATAGTTTTTGTTATTCGTAAAGATTTTGAGGATGATTTCCGCACAAAGATTCTTAGCAAGTATGAAGGTCATGTGCCTGTAGAACTTTGTTTCCAGAGCCTTGACGCACTGCCCGAGGGCTTCCATTGTCCTGAAGGACGTGTTAAGCCATGGGGTACAAACCATGCTGTTCTTATGGCTAAGGACGTTATCAAGGAGCCTTTCTGCGTAATAAATTGCGACGACTTCTATAACCGCGATGCATTCATGGTTATCGGCAAGTTCCTTTCAGAGCTTCCCGAAGGCAGCCATGACAAGTATGCAATGGTTGGTTTCCGTGTAGGCAATACATTGTCTGACAATGGAACTGTCGCACGTGGAATATGCTCAAAGGATGAGGCCGGAAACCTTTCTACTGTTGTTGAGCGCACAGAGATTATGCGTGTCAATGGTCCTGTATGCTATAAGGACGAGAAGGGCGAGTGGGTTGCTGTTGAGGACAACACTCCTGTTTCAATGAACATGTGGGGATTCACTCCTGACTATTTTGAGCACAGCGAGGCTTATTTTAAGGAGTTCCTCTCTGATCCTAAGAATATGGAGAATCTCAAGGCTGAGTTCTTCATTCCGCTTATGGTTAACAAACTGATTAACGAAAAGACTGCAACTGTTGAGGTGCTTGACACCACAAGTAAATGGTTTGGCGTTACTTACGCTGCTGACCGTCAGTCTGTTGTTGACAAGATAAAGAGTCTTGTTGACGAGGGTGTTTATCCAAACAAACTGTTTTAATCATAACAATACTTTATAGCGGCCGTGTGCCGCTATAAAATGTTTATCGGTGTTGAGCTCACTTTGTTATGCTCACGCCTGAAACATTTTCCTTGTATATTAAGAAATGGATATAAACTTGCTTACCGCTGCGGAGACCGAACACCTCCGCAGCCTTATCAGTTGTTCGGACAACATAGTTCTTTGTTGCCACCGCAGTCCTGACGGTGATGCCGTCGGTTCACTTCTCGGCATGACCGAGTATCTTCGCTCTTTGGGCAAAGTGCCCGTTGCGGTAGTTCCCGATGCCTATCCTGATTTTTTGCAGTGGCTTCCAGGCACAGAGCGCATAATACGCTACGACAAGCACAAAAATTTTGTTGACGGATTGCTTGCTTCGGCCGACCTTGTGTTCTGTCTTGATTTCAACACCTTTTCGCGTACTGATGAAATGGCTGTTCCGTTGGCCGGGTCAGCTGCAAAGAAAGTTCTTGTAGACCATCATCTTAATCCTGACATCGACACAGAACTGTGTGTCTCTCATCCTGATGCTTGCAGCACGTGCGAGCTTGTGTTCCGGCTTATTTGGCAGCTTGGCGGTTTCGACATGATGACGCGCAAGTGCGCCGTTCCGCTTTATTGTGGCATGATGACCGACACTGGCGGATTTACATATAATTCAACACGTCCTGAAATATTCTTCATCATTAGTCAGCTTCTTACCAAGGGTATTGACAAAGATAAGATTTATCGCAACGTTTATAACAATTACAGCGAGTGGCGAATGAGGCTCATCGGATATGTGCTTAACGAGAAAATGGTGGTAATGCAGGAAGAACGTGCAGCCTATTTCGTGCTGACTCGTGAAGACCTGAAGCGTTTCCATTACATCAAGGGCGATGCCGAGGGACTTGTCAATATGCCTCTTCAGATTAAGGGCATGCGCCTTAGCATTTCGTTGAGACAGGACACAGAGAAAGACAATCTGGTTTGGGTTAGCACACGTTCAGTAGACAATTTCCCGTGCAATCGTCTTGCCGAAGAATATTTCAACGGCGGTGGACATCTCAATGCTGCCGGCGGACGTCTTGAATGTTCGGTGGAAGAGGCTGAGGCTATAGTCAGAAAGGCCGTTACGGAGTTTAAATTCTGACACACGTCCGTTTTGTCTGCCAAAAAGCATTTTCAGCATATTTAGCCGTGTATCGTTAAAGTAGCATAATTATAAATTATGATGTGGCATAATTAGTGTATTTTTTGTAATTTTGCCCGTTGTACTTATATTACTATAATTAAGAATGAGAAATTTAGCTTTGGCTTTCATAGCCCTTTTCGCAGCTGTTACGGTTATAAGTTGCGATGATACAGAGACTTATGCAGAGCAGAAAGATAGAGAGCGTGCTGCAATTAGTAGATTTATTGCCGATTCGGCCATAAATGTTATAACAGAAACACAGTTTGCCGAACAGGGATATAAAACTGACTTGAGCAAAAATCAGTTTGTCTTGTTGAAGAATTCTGGCGTCTATATGCAGATTGTAAGAGAGGGCTGTGGCGAGAAAATAAAGGATGGAGAGACAACAACCGTTTTGTGCCGTTTCAGTGAGCGCAACATTCTTACCGACTCATTGCAGTTAACCAATGATGTTTTGTCTTTCTCGTCAATTGTCGACAAGATGACAGTTACAAACACCAGTGGAACGTTTACTGCTTCGTTTATCAAGAATCAGAGCGTCATGGCCATGTTCTATGGAAGCACGTCTGTGCCTTCAGGATGGCTTGTGCCGTTTACGTATATAAAGGTTGGACGTCAGGAAAATGCTGACGAAGAGATTGCAAAGGTTAATCTTATTGTTCCTCACACACAGGGACATCAGTATGCATCTTCGGGCGTTTATCCTTGCTATTACACAATTACTTATGAAAGGGGAAGATAAATAATGACACTTATTAAATCTATTTCTGGCATTCGCGGAACTATCGGCGGACATACGGGCGACACGCTCAACCCGCTTGACATCGTTAAGTTTGTTACCGCTTATGCCACATACATCCGCCGCAGCGGCAAGTCGTCGAGCGGCAAAATCGTTGTTGGCCGCGATGCACGTATTTCAGGTGAAATGGTCAGAAGCATTGTCTGTGGTACATTGATGGGCATGGGTTATGATGTTATCGACATAGGCCTTGCTACTACGCCTACTACAGAACTTGCAGTGCGCATGTCAGGTGCCGACGGAGGTATAATAATCACCGCAAGCCATAACCCGCGCCAGTGGAACGCTCTTAAACTGCTTAACTGCGAGGGAGAGTTTCTTGACAAGGCTGCCGGTAACGAGGTGCTTGACATTGCTGAAAAAGAAGACTTTGAGTATGCCGATGTCGACAGTCTCGGCCATTATATAAAAGATGACTCGTTTAATCGTCGTCACATCGACTCTGTGCTGGCTCTTAAGCTTGTTGATGTTGAGGCTATCAGAAATGCTCATTTCCGTGTGTGCGTTGACGCAATCAACAGTGTCGGAGGTATAATTCTTCCGGAACTTCTGAGGTCACTCGGTGTTGAATGTGAAGTGCTCAACGGCGAACCAAACGGCGACTTCGCGCACAATCCTGAACCGTTGGAGAAGAATCTCGGCGGTATCATGGAGCGTATGCGCAGCGGAGAGTTTAATCTCGGCATTGTTGTCGATCCAGATGTCGACCGCCTTGCGTTTATCTGTGAGGACGGACGTATGTTCGGTGAGGAATATACGCTTGTAAGCGTTGCCGACTACGTGCTGAGCCACACACCGGGCAACACCGTAAGCAACTTGAGCAGCACGCGTGCCCTGCGCGACGTAACCGAGAAACACGGCGGACACTACACTGCGTCGGCCGTAGGCGAGGTAAACGTTACCACCAAGATGAAAGAAGTTGGTGCAGTTATCGGCGGCGAAGGCAACGGCGGAGTTATTTATCCTGAAAGCCATTATGGCCGCGACGCTCTTGTAGGCATAGCCCTCTTCCTGTCGTCTCTGGCTCAGAAGGGCTGCAAGGTAAGCGAGCTTCGCGCTACATTCCCAGATTATTATATTGCCAAAAACCGTATAGACCTTACTCCTTCAACAGATGTCGACGCTATACTCGAGAAGGTTAAGGAGATGTACAGCAATGAGCAGATTAACGATGTCGACGGTGTCAAGATTGATTTCCCCGACAAGTGGGTTCATCTGCGCAAGTCGAATACAGAGCCTATCATCCGCGTTTACAGTGAGGCTTCATCAATGGAAGATGCTGACGCGCTTGGCAAGAAGATAATGCAGGTGGTTTACGATATGCAGAAATAATATAAGATTTAAAATATCTTTATAATATATCATACATCCGGAGCATTTTGCTTCGGATGTATTTTTTCTGTAATAGTCAAGAATCTTTGTTGCTTAATGTAATATAAAAACGGACAACAGCGAGAAAAAAATCCTCTTACTGTTGTCCGTCTTTCTTTATGACAGGTAAGAATATAGTGTAAACATTAGATGCCCATCAGCGGTAATATTGACGGTGTAAGCAGTGATGTCAGTATGCCGTTGATAGTGAGGCCCAGACTGGCGTAGGCTCCGTGAACCTTGCTCACGTCCATTGACGTTGCTGTACCCATTGCGTGAGCAGCCGTTCCCATCGACAGACCTTGTGCCACAGGACTATTAACGTGGGCAAATCCCATTGTCTTATATCCTGCCATGGCACACAGCAGACCTACGCACACCACTACGGCAGCCGTGAGCGATGGTATGCCGCCGATGCTCTTTGTAACCTCCATGGCGATAGGCGTGGTTACAGATTTTGGCGCGAGCGACATTATCACGGGTTTAGATGCGCCGAGGGCCTTGGCTATGAGCACTACAGATATTATGCCTGCCAGACAGCCCGCAAGCTCTGACATGAGTATTGGCATAAACTGCTTCTTGATGGTTTCAAGTTGCTGATACAAGGGCACGCCGAGTGCTACTACGGCAGGCTGGAGCCAAAACTCTATCATGTGTCCGCTTGTAGTGTATGTCTCATATTTCACGCCCGATATTTTCAGAAAAGTGATAAGCACGCATATACTTACCAATATTGGATGCATTATTGTCCAGTGAGTCCATTTGCGGAGCAGTTTTCCGAAGAAATAGCTTCCGAACGTAATGGCAATAAGGAAAAATTCGTTTGACAGATAGCTCATTGGTCGCCTCCTTTCTTGTGTACGGCTTTTCCGTATATCTGATGAACCCATCCCGTTACGGCAAGCACAATGACGGTTGATGCTGCCGTTGAGATTACTATGGGCCAAAACTCGGCTTTGATTATGTCAAAATAGAGCATAATTGCTACGCCGGGCGGAACGAAGAAGAAACCGATGTTTGCAACCAAAAAGTCGGATATGGTCTTTACCCATTCCAGACGGATAATCTTCAGCTTGAGCAGAAGAGTAAGAATAAGCATACCCAATATGCTTGAAGGCAATGGTATGCCTGTGAGCCATATTATGAACTCACCCAATGCGAGGCAGCCAAACAATATGGCCAATTGTCTAATCATCATAACCTTAAAACAATAATCTTTTTACCTAATGGGCTGCAAAGGTATAACGTTTTTAACTGATATACAAATTTGTTAACATATTTATTGCCTTATTTTTTATGTTGCTTACAATTTGTCGCTTAAAACGTTAAAATCTCTTTGTTAGTTTATCTTTGATTGCCTGTTTTCTGTTGTGTGGACTTGATGCTGCTATTACAATTTGAGCGTGTTTTTGAGGTAGATAAAATTTGCAATTGCTTTTCTGATGTTATATTTTTGCGCTGAGGATAACAAATAATTATAAAATCATGAAAAACGAATTCAATGTAAGTTTATTTAAAAACTTCCTTAAAAGGGAGACTATTGTTAATTGCAGTCTGGAACATCTGGCACGCATCATCCGTGAAGGCCGTTATGCCGCAGCGCTGACAGATTATCGCTGTTACATTCCTTTTGAACGTAAGGACAACTTGTGTGTATCTTCGGCTAAAGAGGTTAAGAGTGCTGACAACCGCATACCGCGTGTATGCTTTTCTTCCGTATTCCGCCGTCGCAACGGCTGTCGTATGCTCATAGAGCGCAACTCACTGCTGTTTATCGAGATGGCCGGACTCAATAGTTTCGACGAAGCCCGGTCCTTGCGCCGTGAGGCTTCGCGCCAGCCTTACACCATTATGGCCTTTGTTGGTGCCGATGGCTTGTCAGTCATCATAGTGTGCGCCGTTGCCTATGCCGACGGCAGCGTGCCTTCCGATGCAGAAGAGTGGGGCAGGATGATGGCCGAAGGCTACAGGCGGCTCACCTATGTCTATTCTTCGCAATTGCGTAAGGCCGTTATCGGAGCCGACAGGTTTTCAGATGCTATGTGTCTTGTCAGTGCTGATGCCGGTGTATATTACAATGCCGGGGCTATTGCTATGAGCGTAGATGCAGACGGACATACGCCGACGTTCTGTCTCAGCGGCAGGTTTAGTTCTGATACCGATGAGTCGCCCATTCCGGGCAAGTCGCCTTCAGAGGCTTACCGCTATATCTTTTATTGCTGTTGGAATCGTGTGCTCGATTCAGGACTTGATGCCGCCGGCGCTTATTATGCCGAGGACGCCGTTAAGAAGCTGGCTTCGTTGTGTCATAAGTCGGGTTTGCCGTTGCAGATGTGTATTGACAGAACTATGGCTCTTGACGGTATAAATGCAGACCGCAGCCTTGTTGAACTTCTCTTTGTTCAGGCTTACCGGCAGACTATTTCAGAGCCTAATCCGCTTAGATGTGTTGAGGCTCCGAGGCTTATGGCTATCAAACTCGACAATTTTTTCAAGGCCAATTATGTCATGCGCCGCAACGTGCTGACAGGTGTTGTGCAGTATAAACGCGCAGGAGCCTGCGGCACAGAGTTCAATCCGGTTACTCAGGAAGTTATCAACACTATTGCTGTTGAGGCTCAGCGCAATGGCATAAAGGTGTGGGCGCGCGACATCAAGGAACGTGTAAACTCTACGCTTGTTGCCGATTTCGATCCGTTAAACGACTGGCTTCTGTCGTTGCCCCAATGGGACGGACGCGACCGCCTAAAGGCCTTTGCGTTGCGGGTGCCTACCGACAATCCTCGTTGGCCCGAATATTTCGGCGTATGGATGCGTTCAATGGTTGCTCATTGGATTGGGCTTGACTCTATTCACGGCAACGACCTTGTGCCTCTGCTCATTGGCAGTCAGGGCTGTGGCAAGTCGTCGTTCACAAAGATAATATTGCCGCCGGAGTTGCGTGCATATTATAACGACCGTATCGACTTCCGCAACGACAACACGCTGATGCGCGGACTTTCGTCCTTTGCCCTTATCAACATAGATGAATTCGACCGTTATTCTGCCGGTCGTCAGCCGCTTATGAAATACCTCATATCAAAGAGCGAAGTAACTGCCGTAAAGGCATACCGCAGCACTTTTTCAACCGACCGCCGTTATGCCAGTTTCATTGCCACAACCAACAGCCTGCAGCCTTTGACCGACCCTACGGGCAGTCGTCGGTTTGCGTGCGTTGCAGTTAATGGCAACATTGATTTCACTTCAAAGGTTGACTATGGGCAACTTTATGCACAGGTCAGACATGAGATACGCAGCGGAGCTTCATGCTATCTTGACAATGCAGCCACAGAGCAGCTTATGGATTACAACAGCCGCTTTATGCGCATAACTGATTTAGCTTCGGCAATAGCCCGTCTTTTCCGTATTCCTGAATCCGATGGTGCAGGGCATGAGATGTCGGTCGATGGCATTTTGTCCACAGTCTGCCGTGCCTATCCCTGTCTGCCGGTGTCAAAGCTTACAGACAAAGGCGTAGGCATAGCCATGAAGCGTCTCGGCTTTAACAGACGCCATACCCGCAATGGTGCGCTTTATATGGTTGAGCAAATAGTGAAATAATTTTTCAGGAAACTCATCACTCGTCACATCTTGATGTAACGTGTTTATTATCAATACATTAAAGTGTGATGAGTTGACTTTACAACTCATCACACAATATTCATCGTTAACTTTTTTATATTCCTTTCCTGATTTAGGCTGACTTTATTCTTTTTCACCGGCTTATAATGTTTATATATAAGCACATTTCTCCCTGTTCCTATTGTCCAAAAATCCAGTGTGATGAGTTTAAAAATCAACTCGTCACACCATAACTGTTTGTAAATAAGAAAGTTACATGCTATTGTGACGAGTGACGAGTTTTTAACAAAATATTTCTATTATAATTATACTAATCTAAAAGGTGGTCTTTCACATTGCGAGAGGCCACCTTTTGTGTTGTAAAAGCTATGCTTTTGGAGGATGAAAGGGCACATATTAAAATAATATGACTTAGTTGTTAAAATAACTATTTTTAAATACTGCCTAAGACAATTTATATTTGTTAATATGCTTACCTTTGTACAAATAACGTAGTAATTAATTTATTACATTTAATTTTTTGTAGAATTTTTTGTATATGTATGAATTAATGAAATTGTTTTTTTAACTTTGTTGCCAACCATAGCATAAAAGTTAGAAAAATAGTGTGATGTTTAAATCTAATGTTAATGGGATATGAATGAAGTTTTTAGTTATATATAAAGTGAGTAATAAATAATTATATGTTAATTCTGCTTGATTTAGATGGAACTTTGACAAATACAGTTCATCCTTCATGGAAACCTTATAAAGATGGATTAAAGAATTGTCCAATAAATAAAATTCCTTTATTTGATGGTGTTGAAGATTTTTTAAAATCTAGAAAGAATAAAGGAGATAGTTTAGTTATAGTTTCTGATTCTCATCCAAGTTACGTTAATCCAATAGCTGATTATTTGGGTTTGGAAGCTTTGAGCCTTGCAGATAAGCCAAATGTGAAACGATTAAAATCATTTTTAAATTCTCATCCAAAATATAAAAAATTTGTTTCTGAAGGTCAATGTGTCTTTATTGGAGATACAAAATTGGATATTGAAATTGGTAGAATGATATGTGCTCTTACTATATGGTTTTTGCCGTATAATATATCTGATGAAATTAAAGATAAACGGGATGGGATAGGTGATGATATGGCAAGTAAGAAGATGGGACCAACTTATACCGCAAAGACTTTTTCAGAAATGGATAAGATTTTAGATTCACCTTTAAAACACCTATATTCAATAGAATCGTCATTCGTTGATTCTTCGTCAGTTAATTCAATTCATTATTATTATAAAAAATATAAGGATGGTTCATATGCATGTATTCGATGTTTAGGCAGACAAGAACAAGGATTGTGTGATAAATTTGCTTGCGCAGACAAATATTTTATGGTTTCAAATCCAAATAGGTCTAATGGTTTTCTCAATCATTTAGTAGATGGAATTTCTTCATATTTAAATCAAACGAATTTATTAGAGCAACGTTGGGATTATTTTACATATATAACAGATAAAAAGACCACAATTCCACATAATAAAATGGAGGAAATATTTAATCTAGTAGATGTTCCTATTCAAAAAGAAAGATTATTTTCATGGAAAGAAAATACGCAAGGTTCTTTAAGAAATCATTATTTCTATAATGAACGCAGAGATTTTTTAGAACAATATTTAATTGTAGATTGTCCAAAGGGGGTCGTCTTTGATTTATTTTGTAAAAAATCAGATATTACTCTATCTCTATTTAATAAAAATATAATTGTATTGGATGATCAACTTACAACAGGAGCGACTGCATGGTTTGTAATAAAAAAACTAAAACAATTTGGCGCACGAAATATTCTTTTTATTGCCATGTTCCAGATGATTTTGGCTGTTAATGATAATGAAATTATTTGTCCACATTGTGGAAGACCAATGGATTTGAAAATAAGAAGAAGTGATGGCATGAGATTCTATTCTTGTACTCCTCCAAAATACAAAGGTAATGGATGTGGATTTATACTCAGTAAGGAAATACACGATAAATATCAAAATATTTTGCAAATGTACCCCAAAAGTGTTGATATATTTTTAAAAGGGAAAGAAAATATAATAAATAAAGAAAAATTGGTTGTAAATTCCATGAATATAATAAAGTTAATTGATAAACATGAACTATATATTTGTAAAAAGGCAATAGATAATAATGAAATTAGTCGCGTTCTTGAATTAGATAAGAAAGGAAACGAGCTTATTTATTCGAATATTGATCGGAATCGTTATTATCGGGATTTTGCTTATAAGTATTCTGATGATTCTGATAATGAATTATCGTGTTTGGCGTATTCTCTAGAACATATAAAAGAGTTAGATTCTTATATTTCGAAAGTAAAAAGTTGAAATTAGTGTTGTGATTTTATTTTTGTTTGATATCTTTTAAAGATGAATTATAAATTATTTAATGCAAATTATAATGGATACTAAGAATTTGTTGATATTAAGCCAAGTAAAAGGTATTGGTCCTGCTTTTTTTAAAAAGCATAGAATAGAATTGCTTAATAGCAATAACATACAATTTTTTATAGATAAATTTACCAATGAATCTAAAAGTAATTTTCTTTTTTATGAAGAAAATGCAGAAAAAACTATTGAAGATTGTAAATCTTTAGGAATACAAATGATAAGTTGTCTATCAAATAATTATCCTCAACAACTATTAGATATAAATTTACCACCTGTTATGTTATATATAAAAGGTAATACGACGTTGTTAAAGAATATTGTGTCAATTATAGGAACAAGAAATAGCACTCCATTGGGTAATTTAATTGCAGAGCGTTTGGGGGCCTATTTTTCTAAAGATTTCGCAATATGTAATGGTTTGGTAGAAGGTATAGATGAACATTCTATTCATTTTGGTGATAAAACAATACCAAATGCAATAGGGGTTATTTCTGGAGGATTAAACTATGAATTTACATGTTCGAAGTCACATGCAAAATTGATAGATAGGGTCTTAGATGCAGGTGGACTTGTCTTATCTGAATTCTCACCTCAGCAATGTGAAGATAAATATTCTGGAAGTAAGGCTAGTCGTATACAGGCAGGACTTTCTCAAGGACTTATTTTGGTTCAAAGCGGAATAGACGGTGGTTCCAAGTACACTTTATCTACATTTGCAAAATTGCCAAGGACTTTGGGAGTTATACATTATCCTTCGTCAAAAGAATATCAAAGTAAAGCATTTGAAGCAAATAGGGTTATTGTAAATGAACAATATGTTGGTTTGGCACGTATAATAGGTCTTAAAACGGAAAAGACTATTTCTGTAAAATCTATTATTACTATAAGTGGTAAAAAAGATTATGACTTATTTAAAAATGCAATAATAAAGAATAATAAGTTAGAATTCTTTAATTCCATGGAATAGTTTTTTATTATTAATATCGATTTAGATGGCTTTTATTGGAAAGATATTTTTCAATAGTTGTAATTTATAATAAAAAAGCATTAGCTTATTTGCATTTTTAAATTTATATCTTTACTTTTGCCATAATTTAGTATGTTTTATAAAGGAGAATAATCTAACCTATGATTACATTTATTGTAAGTTTAGTTGCCCTTGTGGTGGGCTATTTTATTTATGGACGCATTGTTGAGCGTGTGTTTGCTCCAGACAACCGTCCTACACCGGCTGTAAGTATGGCCGACGGCGTTGACTACGTTGTGTTGCCGGGCTGGAAGATTTTTATGATACAGTTTCTTAACATCGCCGGCACGGGACCGATATTCGGTGCCATAATGGGTGCCAAGTTCGGACCTTCAGCTTATCTGTGGATAGTCTTCGGCTGCATATTTGCAGGTGCCGTTCATGATTATCTCAGCGGAATGTTGTCGCAGCGTCATGGCGGAGCCGGTCTGCCGGAGCTTATCGGATTTTATCTCGGCAAGTCGACAAAGAAAGTCATGCTGGTGTTCTCGGTGTTTATGCTTATCATGGTGGGAACTGTGTTCGTATATAGTCCTGCGCTGATATTAGGTTCAATCTGTGGCGACTCACTAACGTGGGTTTATGTATGGTGCCTGATAATATTTGCCTATTATTTCCTTGCCACGATGCTGCCTATCGATAAGATTATCGGAAAGATTTATCCGCTGTTTGCCGTTGCCATGCTGTTTATGGCCGTTGCGCTCATGGTGGTGCTGTTTGTTAAATGGCCGCAGCTGCCGGAGCTTACCGACGGACTGAGCAATCTGTCGCCTAAGTCGGGTCCTATATTCCCGTGCCTGTTTATCACCATAGCCTGTGGAGCCATCAGCGGTTTCCATGCCACACAGAGTCCGCTCATGGCACGCTGCATGGCACATGAGCGACAGGGCCGTCCGCTGTTCTATGGCGCAATGATAACTGAGGGCATTGTTGCGCTTATATGGGCAACTGTGTCTTCATATTTCTTCTATGGCGGAGCAGCCCAGGAACTTGGCGCGCCCCTTACGCTTCAGGCTCCAGAGGTGGTTACAACAGTGTCGTCGGGATGGCTCGGACTGTTTGGCGGTGCGTTGGCTATACTCGGCGTAGTTGCAGCCCCGATAACGAGCGGCGACACGGCTCTGCGCAGTGCCCGACTTATCATTGCGGAGTTTCTTAACTTTGAGCAGCACACCATACGCCACCGTATTTATATATGCGTGCCGCTGTTCTTGGTTACGCTGGGTTTCCTGTGGTTCAACATTGCCGACGAAGACGGATTCAACGTTATATGGGGATGGTTCGGATGGGCCAACCAGACGCTTGCCGTGTTTACGCTTTGGGCAATGACGGTGTATCTTGCCCGTAAGTCAAAGCCTTATATCATAACGCTTATTCCGGCAATGTTTATGACGGCCGTATGTGTGGCGTTCCTTATGGTGTCTAAAAACTCGTTTGCGCTCAGCAATATGGCAGGCTATATAGCAGCTGTAATAGTGTTCCTGCTGTCAGGAGTGCTGTTTGCGTTCTGGCATAAGAAATACTGCCGCCCAAGCACTGATAACGATTAATTATAAGTGTTAAATATGCCATCTGCCCATATTTGGGGTTTTAGGCCATGACTTCTTAATGCGGAGTCATGGCTTTTTATATAAAACCAAATTGGTTGTTTGGCAGTATACAATTCAGCCTTATAAATAAATTTATGCTTTCATCCGTCTTATTACTGTTTTTATTGTAGTTCAGCTGTCCGTTTCTTGGAGTATGGTCACCGACCTGCTAAAAGGCCAACTACTGATGAAAGATTGGGAGTTAAACCTATAATGCAAATAAAAAATTAGAGCCGGAGGACTCATGATAATCATTTGTCCGCCGGCCCTTTCTGAAGTTATATGTTATTGTTTAGGTCAAAAGAAAATCTGATAACACATTATCCGAAGAATCCTACGATATACTTTGTTATGAAGTATCCGCCTACAACGAGCCATACATAAAGCATGCCTGCGAGGAGGAACGGTTTGGCTCCAGCCTGTTTAAACTTCTGTATGCTTGTGTCTGTTCCGAGAGCCGTCATGGCCATTGTGAGCAGGAATGTGTCGATATATTCAATAGCGCCGTTGAGCGGTATGTCCTTTACTGTTGGAGCATCGCAAAGATACTGCAGAAGAGAGTTTACGCAGATGATGCCTATGAATCCGAATGCAAACCAAGGAATTGTTATTTTGCTCTTTTCCTTATGTCCGTCGGGTGTAACCTTCTTGCGTCCGGCAAGCGCAAAGCTCATTATTACGAGTACCGGGGCGAGCATCATTACACGAATCATCTTTGTGATAGTTGCTGTTCCGGCTATGCCAAGGCTGTCTGTTGGGTCCATGGCGTTGCCTGCACCTGCTACGTGAGCCACCTCATGAAGTGTACTTCCTGTGTAAACGGCAACTGCTGTGTCGCTGAGTCCTGAGAGAAGTCCTGAACGGTACATGATGGGGTAGAGGAACATTGATATTGTACCAAAGATAACCACAGTTGAAACGGCGATGGCTGTCTTGTGGCTTTCGCATTTAACAACAGGCTCGGCTCCGAGAACAGCGGCAGCTCCACAGATGGCGCTTCCGGTTGAAGTCATGAGCGTGGTGTCGCGGTCGAGCTTGAGCATACGGCCAAACCACAGACCAAGAAAAATGGTTCCTGTAACTATTATTGCGTCGACGAGTATGGCTGGCACGCCTACGGCTGCAACCTGTGTCAGCGTAAGACGGAAACCATAAAGCACGATACCCGTGCGGAGAAGTTGCTTGGTACAGAATTTAATTCCGGGCACCCATGTCTCAGGCAGTTTGTTGCGAAGACTGTTGGCATAGAGCATACCGAGGATGATACCGATGATGAGCGGACTGAGCGAGAGCTGCTTCATGATGGGCAGTTCTGCCAGATAGAATGCTGCAAACGAGAATAACGCAATCAGCAAGATGCCGTGGAGGGTGTTTGCCCTGTTTCCTTTTTCAAACATGATAGATTACCTTTGTTAATAATATTTATTTTATTCTCTTTTTCTCCTTGCCTGGCAGACCTTCGTGTCTTGTTGTCGGGCTGCCTTTAAGTTTACTGCTGCAAAGGTAATTAATTTTTTGTTATGTAGTATATCTTAATTTTTTATACTCTATAACCTGAAGTTATTATGCTGCGGCGTGTAAAGTCTTTGAACTTTTCGGTAAGCGGTGAATCCTTGCCGGCAGAGGCCACAAAGCAGAAGTGGCGGCTGAAGTTGAGGCCGGCAATGTCGATGACTCTGAACACGCCTCTGGCCAGTTCTTCTCTCACGGAGAACACCGACACTATGCCCATGCTGCGACTGTGGCGCAGAAAGGCTTTGATGGCTTCAGTGCTGCCGAGGCGTATGCGTATGTTAAGTTCCTGGGGCCTTATTCCGTACTTTTCCAGTTCGGTCTCTATCACCTCGAGTGTTCCTGAGCCTTGCTCGCGTATGACGAGCGGTTGGCGGCACAGCTCCTGCGGAGTAATTTCTTCGGGCATCGACTCGTTGCCCGACTGCTTTATTATGGCCACGAGTTCGTCTTCAAGAAACGGCTCATACTGTAGGCCGGCTGAATGGGTGATGCCTTCTACCATGCCAAGGTCGATGTCGTGGTTGAGCAGTGCGTTCTCTATGTCGCGCGAGTTGCCGTTGGTGAGCGACACCTCTATCTGCGGAAATCTTTCGGTAAATTCTGCCAGTATTTGCGGCAGCACATACTGCGCCACCGTGGTGCTTGCGCCTATGCTTATGTGTCCGCTGCTGCGCTCGTTGAGCAGGTTCATGTCGTATTCCATGCGGTTATACTCGTCGAGTATGCAGCTGCAGTGTTCAAGCATGAGCCGTCCGGCATCGGTGAGCATTATCTTTCCGCCTGTGCGGTCGAAGAGTCTTACGGAGTATTGCCGTTCCAGTTCGTTGATGTGTTTGGTTATTGCAGGCTGGCTTACGAACAGCTCTTTAGCCGCACGTGTGAAACTGAGGTTCTTGGCCACGCTGTAGAATGCTTTTAGTCTGAAATCTGACATATTACCGTTATTTGTTTCTTAACCTGACAAAAATACAACTAAAAAACGAGAACGGAAAGCAAGGCGTGATAAAAGTGGTTGTCTGGAAAAGAAAATATCCTGAGATTTATATTTTGCGGCGTAAGCATGAATGCGCAAAATTGATAAAGCTATTGCAGCCTAATGGTGATTTTGATAGAAACAGAAATGGCTGTCCATAAATTAATCTTTGGACAGCCATTTCTGTTCTTATCTGATATGCCGCAAGCGGCATCAGCTTTTTTATTATGCTTATCAGTTGTTCTTGCTGACGAATATGGCGTTCTTTATTTCAATTGTTTCGCCGTATGTCAGGTGAGCGCCGATAACTGTAATCTCGTCTCCAACCTTGAGACCGCTGTTGGCAACAAAGTCGTAGCGGTTGTCGCCAGTTGCACCATATCCGGGATACAGACCATAGAGATAAACCTCGTTTGTGCCGTCAGAGATATAGACATTGCCGTAATGGTCGTTGGCTATCTTTGTGATTGTACCGGTTATCATATAGTTGGTGTCGCTGTCAGGAAGACCCATGAAGTCGGCAATAGAGATGGTGGTTGTAGGATTCAGCTCTGTAACGTCGCCGCCTACCAGTTCTACTGTGCCTTTATATGTGTCGTGTGTACCTACAACGGTTACGATGTCGCCGTTCTTAACGCCTTTGGCTGCAGCATTGGTGCTCTTGTAAACCAAGGTAGAGCCGCTCCAGTCGGTCAGCGTGAAACTTCCGTTCTCCTGAACGTCTGTTGCCACACCCTTAAGGCGATATTGTGCATCGCCGTCGGCAGCAGCGTTGAAGTCAGCTACAGATACGTCCTGTATGCCGCCTTGCTGTGTGATTGTAGTCAGTGTGGTGTATGTCTTACCGTCTGCCACAGTAGCAAGTGTCAGCTCTGTTGAGCGTATGCCTCCTTCGTTGGGTGCAGCCTTGAAGGTCAGTTCTGCAGATGTGCCGTTCTGCTTTATTGAAGCGATAGACAGCCATTCCTTGGCATCCTCTGGAATGTCTACTGACACGCCAGAGCCTTTTGTGGTTACATATGCTGTAATGGTGCCGCCATCTTTAGAAATGGCGTCTGCAGAAAGAGAGTCAACCTTGATAAGGCTCTTGTTGATGTCAACAACAGTAACGTTTACCAGCTCTACAGTTCCGTTGTAAGTAAGCTTCGGACCCTGAACTGTGATTTCGTCGCCTACCTCGATGCCAAGGCTGAGGAAGTTCTTCTCAGCGCCTGACGCGTCGAGAGTTCCGTAGATGTAAATCTCGCCTGTACCGTCGTTCAGATAGAGGTTTCCATAGGTGGTGTTGGCGATAGCTGTCACCGTACCTGTTACCTGATAAGTCTTGTTGTCAGGTCCGGCAATAACCTCGGCGCAAGTGGCGTTTGTGATGCTTACTTCACCCTGTACGACATTGAGATGCTGCACCTTGCCGTTGCATGTTATTGTCATGGCGTCAGAGCTGCGGCCGCCTGTGTAAGGTTCTGCAGAAAATACGAGCTGTGTTTCACCGGCCTTGCCTACTGAGTCAGAATGCTCGTTAAATTTAAGCCAATTGGGCTTGTTCTCAAGTACCCAGTCGCCTTTGGCTTTTACAATGATGGTGTCGTTACCACCTTCCTCGGGGATGGATATGTATGATTTTGATACCTGAATGTCATCAAGCAGAGTGATGTCATCGTCGTTTGAGCAGCTTGTGAACAAAGCCACAACACTCAGCAGAAGCAGGGAAAATATATTTTTTAGTTTCATAATTATACTTCCGTTTTAAAAATTAGTTGAATGTGTACTTGATGCCGATAGACATATACCAGCATTGACCGATTGCATGGTTTGCTGTCCATGTCTTTGTTGATCCGTTGATAGATGACGGAGTAGAGAACACAGCATAGCCGTCAGCGTCGGCTCCTTCATATTTCAGGATCTTTGCTTCTGTGCCGATAGCCGGGTTGAGAGTCTTGGCCACACCCCATGAAGAGTTGAAGAGGTTGCCGACGTTCTTGATGTCGAAGCTCAGGGTCAGCATGTGTTTGCATGCGCCAGTGTTGAACACGAAGTCGTGCTTGTAGCTGAAGTCGAAGCGGTGAACCCATGGAGAGTAAACGCTGTAAGCCTCTGCATATTCGCCCTGATGATTCTTCAGGTAGCTGTTGTTGTGAACATAAGCCATGAAGCGGTCGCGGTCGTCAGCTGTCTTGAAGCGGAACTGGTTTTTCTCAACCTGCTCGTCGGTCGGGATGAATATCGGGTCGTAAGCCTGTCCGTCGCCGTTCATATCGTTCTGCAGCATGTATGTGTAGTTGTAAGAGCCGCGCCATCCCTCATAGATGAGGCTGAAGTGGTTGTGGCTGTTGTCGTGAGCAGTGATCTGTGCTATCACGCGGTCTGGCTCAACATACTGTGAGTTGTGCAGCTTGATGTTGTTAGGACCTTCTACTGAAGGCAGATATGCTATTGTAGAAGAAGCGTTAGAGCCGGGCATACCTGTAAGCTCCTTAGAGCAGGTGTGAGTATAGGCAGCCATGATGTCGATGTTCTTTGTAGGAGATGCGTATGCTGACAAGCTTGCGCTCCATCCGTAGCCCTTGTGTGTGTTAGACAGCACATAAGCAGGCACAACATCTTTGTTGTATCCGGTAGGGAATATCGGGCGGTTGTCAACACCGTTGAAGCGTGCAAATCCGCCTACATCAGGAATTGACCAGTCTTGCATTGTAACGCCATATATTGTCTTGTTAAAGATACCTTCGGCTGTGATTGTCAGAGGGAAGCCTACTGGTACAACATAGTCAATAGCCAAAGAAGTCTTCCATACTTCAGGCATCTTGAAGTCGGGGTCTACGGCTGATATCTGTGAAGGCAGAGTTCCGTCCTCAGGTCTGATTGTCTTAGGATAGCCCAGTTCAAACAGTTTGTTCTGCAGGGCGTCGATAGTGGGATAGCCGTTCTCGTTTGTAACAAGTCCTCCGGCAAATTCTTCCATTGTGAATCCTTTCTTTGCAGCGTTTGCGGCATTGATGATTGCCTGATACTGCACCATACCTGAGTTTGTAGGCATGTTGGTGAAGAATACCAGCGGCAGACGGCCCTGGAATATACCTGAACCTCCACGCAGCTTGAGGGTCTTGTCGCCGAGAATATCCCATACGAAGCCTACACGCGGAGCTACAGTAAGGTTAGAGCTCGGCCATTTGCCTGTGTCAATGTGGCGTCCGTCGTAGTCGAGGTCGTAGATGGCCTTGTTTGTCATAAGGTCAGCGTTGCTGAAGAACATGTCGTCAAAGCGCAAGCCGTAAGTAAGCTTGAAGCGTGGATTGATAGACCACTCGTCCTGCAGATAGATACCGAGAGTGTTGAAGCTTACTTTCGCAGCCGGATCGCTCTTGCCGTCATAGCCGTAGGTCAGGTTAACAATCTCAGGAGCAGCTCCGTTGAGGAAGTCGTCGAGTGAGTAGTAGCGGTAATATCCTGTACCGTTACGCATATAAGAGTTGAGCGCCATCTGGTGTTCAAACTTAGCTCCAAGCATAATCTTGTGGTTGCCGGCATAGTAGGTAACATCGTCCTTGATGTTCCAGATGTTATTACGCACGGCGTTGTTGTGTGTGAACAGCTCCTTACCGAGTGAAATGTAGGCCGTGTTAGTGCCTGTGCCGTCCATGATGTCTATGAAGGGGAAATCAGCCGAATTGGTGAAACGCACATCATCGAGCTTTGAGTAAGTAACCAAGAACTGGTTAGAGAGGTTCTCGGTGAAGCGGCTGTTAAGGTCGAGAGAGAAAGAGTGAACAAGATTGTCGAGAGCATACATAGAGTTGGCGTAGCTCATTGACATCTGTGAGAAGCGGCCGTAAGCCGAGCGCGTACCTCCGTCCATTGAAGATGCGTTGGTGGGGTTCCAGTTGCGGTTCTTCGTATAGTTGTAACGGAATGACAGATGGTGCATGTTGGTGATGTTCCAGTCGAGACGTGCCAACAGCTTGTAGTTGTTTTCGTCGGCAGGGAAGTTTGTCCATGAGCCAGTGTCGTAGCCGTATTTGTCTTTTACAAAGTTAGACACCTTCTCAAGGTCGGCCAATGTCGTACGTGAGATGTAGTTGTCTGCGTCGGCTACGCCGTCTACAGAACCGCGCCAACGGTTAACCACTGTAGGAGTCTTGCTCATTTCTCCGCTGACGAAGAAGAACAGCTTATTCTTGATGATCGGACCGCCGAGAGTGAAACCATAAGTTGTCTTCTGGTCTTTCTCGCGTGCGCCGCTTATCTGCTCGCGCTCAATGGCATCACCGCGCATGTTCTCGTTCTGATGATATATGTAGGCAGTACCCTTGAAGGTGTTCGTACCTGACTTGGTTATGGCGTTCACGCCACCGCCTATGAAGTTAGTCTGACGTACGTCGTAGGGTGATATCACAACCTGCATTTCTTCGATGGCATCGATAGATATAGGGTTGCCGCCGCCGGGCAGACCGTCGCTCAGACCGAAGTTGTTGTTGAAGTTGGCACCGTCCACGGTGAAGTTGGCTGTACGGCCGTCAGTACCGGCAAAGCTCATTCCGTTGCCGCCGTAGGGAGACAGACGTGTGAAGTCGGTGATTGAGCGGCTTACTGTAGGCATGTTCTCCAGCTGTCTCAGGTTGATGTTGGTAGAGGCACCTGTTCTTTCTGCAGTAAATTTTGTAGCCTTGGCCGAAACCACTACTTCGCCCAGCTCATTGGCGTCTTCAGCGAGCTTTACGTTCAGGCTGTATGACTCAGCCAACTGCAGCGTCACATCTTTTGTAACGCTCGTTGTGTAGCCTATGTAGCTCACTTTGACGGTGTAGGGGCCGCCCACGCGCATACCGTTGATAGAGTAGCGGCCGCTTTCGTTCACCACGGTGTTATAGGTGGTTCCCGACGGCTCGTGCACTGCTGTTACGGTGGCGCCGATAGCCTTGTCGCCTCCGGCCGTAACCATACCGTTGATTCCTGACGTTGTCATCTGGGCCAGCATGGCGGTCGCAGAGAACAACATCAACACGAATAGAATTTCTAGACGTTTTCTCATACTGTTATTGTTTATGATTAAAAATAAAATTTTAATAATCTGACTTAATTTTTCTTTTCTAAGGCGCCTCTGTTACGCCAGAATGCGCCTTACAACTATTCCACATGCAAAATTAATTAAAAAATAGATATATTATGTTACAAGGCGATTAAAGTTGACCTTAAACCCTTAATTTTTTTATATAAACGCCCTTTTTGGCTATTTTGGACGTTAATTTTAATAAAATTTGTTTACTTTAATGCGTCGGCTGTGCATGTGGCGATATGCAAGGTAAGTTAAATTTCAATTGTTCACAGGGCAGCATATTGTTTAATTCGACAAAAATATTGGTGTCTGCAGATGTTTTATTTTTTGGGGAGGCGTACTGTTTCTAATTTTTTCTTTGGCACGTTCGCCTGTGTCTGTAAAAAACAGATGACAATCTGCTAGATATGGAATGGCTGTTTTGCTGTATTCAAACGCTGCTTTAATCAATAATATGCGTGCTTTGTCTTGCCACTAAAACAAATTCATCCTTGCCGTCAGCATAACGGAGCGGCCGCGCAAGTTGTATTCGGAATAAAATTCAGACATGGCAATGTTGTAAGAATAGACATACTTGTGTGTGTTGAGCAGATTGTTGCATTCAAGAGAATATTTCACTCGTTTATGATTCAGGTTAATTTTTAAGTTAAGCAACGCAAATGATTTGTTGCCCATTGCCAAGTTGTTGTAATAGTGGTTCAGTCCAGTGTCAATACTTATGTTCATCGGCATGCTGAGGCTGAGCAGCAAGCTGTTGTTCATTGTGCGTATTGCCGGCATTGAATATCCGTCTGTCGTGCTTCCTTTAGACAGAAACATACTGCTGCCGGCATCGACAGACATGAAGTTGAACGGCTCTGCCTTTATTCCGGCTGTGAATACTGCCGCCTCAGAGTTATATCTCGTTATCTGCTCCTGGCGCAATACGGGCATGTGTCCTTTGCTGTATTGGGCAGTCAGTTTTATGCTTATGTTTTTCCAACTTATGTTTTTGCCTGCCGAAAGCATTACGGCAAATTCTTCACCACGGCTTGATGTGGTGCGGGCATACATGTGAGATAATATTCCGTTGAACGTTTCACCATATATCACTTTTGGACTTCTGCACGAATAAGAGGCATTGAGCGTTATGAATATCATGTTGAACGGATCTTTAAAGTCGATGTCAATGTCTGCTGCCTGCCATGTCATGCGTGGCATATAAGCCTCGTAAGATGCTATTTGACGATAGTTGGTGAGGATATATCCTCCGTAAAGAGTTGACAATGAAGGGTATCTGTGGTCGGCTGTATAGTGGCCGCTTATTGTCAGATTTGACAGCGCTTTCCATCTGACATAAGCTGTGAGCGAAACGTTGAAGTCGTTGCGGCTGATGCTGTTCTGCTGTATTTTCTGGTTGAGGCTCAGCATTTCGTACATCAGCGGAACGTTTATTCCTGCGTTAAGACTGCCGTCGTAATAGTCTAGCATCGCAGTTATTCCCGTTTTAAGGTGCGACAGATAAGTGTCATTAGCAAAATCGGTTACTCTCGTCGAGGCTGCTCCTGTTGTGTTCAGTGCGCTTTCCATGCCGCTGTGGTTATAGTTGAGCGTGGCTTTGGGCGATATTCTGAAGTTTCCTATTTTAATTGCAGACAACATTTCAGCTGAGTTTTCAGTCATGAATCTGCGGCTCTTTACGTCTTGTCTCATCCCCGTATAATTTCCGTTGCCGAAGATTGAGTCATACATGCAAGGCATAACCGTCAGCGCCTGCGGCTTTTCTTCATAGGTGACGAGCGAGTTTACGGCCACGCCTTTATAGTCGTCTTTCTTTATTATCATGCTCAGGCGGTTTTGCATGCTTATGTTGCGTGTCCACAGACTTTGACTTATGGGTGCTTCACTGTTGTCGGTATAGCCTTTGCCGCTGTTCCAGTGAGCTGTCATACCGGCCGTTTCGCTGAGATATAGTTTCTCTTTGTTTATCTTATATTCAAAGTCGCCTTCAGCCCTGTTTTCTGTAGCAGCATCGGCCAACTGTTCCGATATCACGGTGTTGCTCCCGTCGGGAAGCAAATATGTAGTCTTGTCATAACTGTTTCTGTGTTCATGGTCGTTGGAGTAAACAATGTTAAGCCGAGTTTCGTGGTCATCGTCGTTTTTCCATACGGAATTAATGCTTGCTGCGTGCGACTGATTAAAATAATAGTTGTGCTTGTCTATACCAGGCGGAGTAGGGCGCACAATGTCGGTAAACTGTTCAGCTTCGCCACTGTTGTTGCATGATGCAAGTTCTGCCGACACGTCAGTGCCGTCGTTGGCCGTCTTATATGTTGCTATGTGCTGTCTCTTTTTTGAAAAATAAGTCATTACGGCTTCTTCGTGCCACATCATGCCATTGTCGTCGGCACCGACGCCGAGCAGTGCTTCCATATTTAACGTGCCGGCTGCCTCAGGTTTCAGTTTCAGGTTTATAGCTGCCTCGTCTGGAATAACGAGTTTTTTCAGGGCTTTCACTCCCTGATGATTCTCCATCACCTGAACCGTTGCCACCATCTGTGCCGCAAGATTGTTGGTGGCAATGCTGTAACGTCCGGCAAGAGCGTCCATGCCGTTGATGTAAAGGTGGCTTATATTCTTGCCCTGATAATAAATATGTCCGTTGTCGTCAACCTGAATGCCGGGCATACGCCTTAGCACATCGCCTATTGATATGTCGTTCTTGCCGATAAAGGCGTCGACCGAATAGTTGAGCGTGTCGCCAAGCTGCCAGATTTTACCCGATTTCACCACTACTTCCTGTAGCTCTATCGACTCTTTTTCTGTCTTATAGTTATGTGTTGCCGATATGTTCTTTACGGTTTCGCTTATTTTCTTTATGTTGAAACCGTACACCATGAGCCTTATTTCACTCTCGTTGCTGTCAAACTGCAGTTTATAGCGTCCGTCGCTTTCCGTAAACGTGTATGCAATGACGCTTGTCGTGTCTTTTTCCGACAGCGCCATTACTGTTATGTCAGACAGCGGTGTGCCTTTGCCGTCGGTAATCTTGCCTGTGAATATGGTCTGCGCGAAGGCTACACTATAGGCAGACATTAATATCAAGAGCAGTATGGTGTAACGTTTCATCAGCGATTTTCCCTTTTTCGTTTTGTTATGACTCATTATTCAAGCTCAATCGGGTTGTAGGGCTCAGGAGGATAGTCGCCTGATGTAACCATGTGTACGGTTTTTCTGTCGTCGCTGACAAACAGCTCCTTTGGACCGCCCACGGCCAGTGCGCCTCCCGGGTCTTTATAAATCTTCTTTATCAGAGCCATAATCTTCTCTCTTGTCATCACCTTTTCTTTCATGTTGTGGGCTTTATAAGTTGTTATCATGTCGCCGGGCCGTCCTTTCTCCAGTCCTACGCATGTCCAGATGTAGTCATTGTCGTCTGAACTTATTTGCATGATGAGTCCTGGCAGGCCGGCAAACTTATACGGACCGCTATATATGGGAATGTCGGGTGTGTACCATGCCGTGTATTTACGTCCGCGGAACGTGCACGATGCCTTTTTGCACTGATAGCCAATTATTGTTTTGCTTCCGTTTTCCAGCTTCCATTCAATTTTTGGAGCAGCCTCATTGTAGCATAGGTTTGTATAGTTATAATACATCCTGCGCCTTACGTTAAGGGTTTTTGTTTTCGTATTGGTGAGTATTTCTTCTGGCAGCACGTCGTTTTCGTCGAGTTTCGAAGGATAGTTCTCGTCTTTTTCGTATGCTATCGTGCGCAGAGAGTCGTTAATATGCAGCAGTCTGCTGTAGCAGTAAGTGTAGTTGTATCCGATATCGAGCCTCTGCAGGTCTTTACATACGGATGCACGGTCGGCAGTGTCTTTTACGAATTTCACGTCATAGTAAACCTTTATCCTGCATGAGTCGATGTCCTTCATGTCTTTTTTGCTGATGCTGAACGGACGGCTTATGCCCGATGAGCGTCTGGCTTTGCGTATGTTGTTTTTAACGCTTTTAGCAAACTGTGGGTTGTCTTTTATGTCTTGTGCGCAGGATGTGGCACACAGAAAGATGGATATAAATATAAAAATGTAATTTCTCATAATTTTATACAAAATATTCATTATCATTAGGTAATGAATGGTGTGCCAAGACTAATTATATTTGGTTCATTAACAAATGATTGTATCATTATATTAAATATCCATAATCAAGGCACACCATTGTCACTAATGAGCTAAATCTTGTGATGGCGTATTTCCTGTTACTCTTACGTTTTCACCTTTTGGAGAATACCATCCATGGGCATTATTGGCCATACCATTATCGACGGTGTTAGAACCGCCTTGATTTGCCCAATAACAACTGCAACCACAATTGCCAGCTTCACCGCCTTTTACTTCATTTTGCATGTCTTTGTCTAATGTGCAAAATTCCATTTCTGTTAATTTGACTTTTTTCATATAAACATGTTTTAAAATTAATAAATAAGATACAATGTCTTTATTTTTTTGTATCACTACTGTCCAAAGAAATTTTCCCATAGAGTCAACTGACCATCATCGGAGTTTT
>ERZ779697.132-NODE-132-length-40427-cov-4.10879_pt1 | contig 40427 bp, 30 predicted proteins | sample MGYA00511881_ERZ779697 | MGnify/ENA primary metagenome ERZ779697 (study PRJEB29588, sample SAMEA2148105) | human gut metagenome | biome: human gut; feature: human-associated habitat; material: faeces | place: Denmark | collected 2008/2010 ... | reverse complement strand
GCGGAAGGAGGAGGCCGCCCCGGGCGGGCTGGTGGTGCGCAAGGGGGGGCGCGACGCCGTCAACGAGGCCTTCCGCGTGTTGCGCACGAACTTCGAGTTCATGGCGCAGGGCGCCGCGGCGGGGAACACCGTCATGGTCACCTCGACGAACCCGGGCAGCGGAAAGACGTTCGTCACGGCCAACCTCGCCGCCAGCCTGGCCGTCAAGGGCGAACGGGTCGTGGCCGTCGACCTCGACCTGCGCCGCGCCTCGCTGAGCCGCTACGTGGGCTCGCCCGGGACGGGGCTCTCCGGCTACCTGGCCTGGCAGGAGCTCACGGCGGGCGACATCACCGTGAAGGCCGCGGGATGCCCGGGCTTCGACATCATCCCCGTGGGGGCCATACCGCCCAACCCTTCCGAACTGCTCCTTTCGGGACGCTTGGGACAGTTGCTCGACGAGCTGCGCGGGAAGTATGACCACGTCCTGCTCGACTGCCCGCCCGACGGTGTCGTGGCCGACGCCGCCATCATCGCCCGGCAGGCCGCAAGCACGCTCTTCGTCGTGCGCGCCGGCCTGATGGAGAGGAACATGCTGCCCGAGGTCGACGGCCTCTACGCCGCTGGGAAGTACAACGGCATGGCCCTCGTGCTCAACGCCACAGAAAACACGCCGAAAAAGTACGGGTACCGCTACGGATACGGGGACAATAGCTATTACGCAAACAAACAGGAGATATAGCCTGTTGGCACAATTGATTATCTCTCAAAACACGAAAATATGAACATAGCCGTCGCCGGAACCGGATACGTTGGGCTGAGCCTCGCGGTCCTCCTGAGCCAGAACAACCACGTGGTCGCAGTCGATATAATCCCAGAGAAAGTGGATGACATCAACCGCCGCATTTCTCCCATACAAGATGAATATATCGAAAAATACTTGGCCGAAAAGGATTTGGACTTGGCCGCCACTATGGATGGCGAAAGCGCTTACCGTGACGCGGATTTCGTGATCATCGCCACCCCGACGAACTACGACCCGGTCAAGAACTACTTCGACACGTCACATGTCGAAGAAGTCATAGAATTGGTCAAAAAGGTCAACCCGCAAGCCATCATGGTCATAAAGAGCACCGTGCCTGTCGGGTACACGGAAAATATCCGCAAAAGTCTGGGTTCCGAGAATATCATATTCGCCCCGGAATTCCTCAGGGAGAGCAAGGCCTTGTACGACAACCTTTATCCCAGCCGGATCATCGTGGGCCGGCCGGAAGGAGACGGGCGTCTGGACAAGGCCGCCCGCACGTTCGCCTCGCTCCTGCGGCAAGGCGCCATCAAAGAAGACATCGAAACCTTGTTCATGGGACTGACGGAAGCGGAAGCCGTCAAGCTCTTCGCCAACACCTATCTGGCGTTGCGCGTATCCTACTTCAATGAACTGGATACTTACGCCGAGATGAAAGGCCTGGACAGCCGCGCCATCATCGACGGCGTGTGCCTCGACCCCCGCGTTGGCACGCACTACAACAATCCCTCGTTCGGCTACGGGGGCTACTGCCTGCCCAAGGACACTAAGCAGCTGCTGGCCAACTACGCCGACGTGCCAGAGAACCTCATCGGCGCCATTGTCGAGAGCAACCGCACGCGCAAGGACTTCATCGCCGACCGCGTGCTCCACCGCGCAGGCTATTACGATTACTATAACCGCGGGGACTTCAATCCGGCCGAGGAACGCCAGTGCGTCATCGGCGTCTACCGCCTGACGATGAAGTCGAACAGCGACAATTTCCGGCAATCGAGCATACAGGGCGTGATGAAGCGCGTCAAGGCCAAAGGGGCGGAAGTCATCATCTACGAACCCACACTTGAAGACGGTAGCACGTTCTTCGGAAGCCGCGTGGTGAACGACCTCGCCGCCTTCAAGCAGCAAAGCCAAGCCATCATCGCCGCTATGACGCTTGTCTTGACGACGTTCAGGAGAAGGTTTATACACGAGATATTTTCAGAAGAGATTAAAATGAAAAATGGGATGAAAATAGAACCTGATGACTTTTCTAAGAAGTCAATAGAAGAAATATTGTTAATTTCTAGAAATCAATTTCTAATTTCGGCAGAATTGAATGAAGACCCTAATAGGGAACAATATTATTGTGGAATTACAAACGATATTAGTCAGAACTTATCGCGACACAAGATTGATGGTTATTTGGTTTGCGGTAGATGCGCTTCATTTGATATTGCCAAAAAAGTTGAAGAAAAATTAGGCGCAGCAGGCTTCGATATTGGTGATGTAGACCACGGTGGAAATGGCGGCGCAAAAGATTCTGTTTACGCCTACATGGTAAAAAAAGAAAAAGGATTTAAGAAATAACGCATTAAGTAATATCAAAGGCTGTTTTATTAAATGACCTCGACGGCAAGCAGAGTCATCAAGAATAGTGGCTTTCTGTATATCCGCATAGCGGTAGTCACTTTCCTGTCGCTCTATACCACTCGCCTTATACTGGATGTATTAGGCGCGTCAGACTTCGGCATTTACAGTATTGTAGGTGGAGTGATAGCCATGTTGGGCTTTCTCAATGGAGCTATGGCTAGTGCTACTCAACGTTTTATGTCGTATAGTGAGGGGGAGAATGACAGGGAGAAACAAAAGCGTATATTCAATATCAGCCTACGTATACACTTGGCTATCTCGCTCTTGCTGGTGTTGCTTTTGCTCGTTGCCGGCATAATATGCTTTATATATATTCTTAATATTCCCCCAGATAGATTGTTCGCTGCCAAGGTGGTGTATGCTTGCCTTGTCATCAGTACCGCTTTCAGTGTTTCCAGCGTACCATATGAAGCTGTGCTCAATGCCCATGAGAATATGCTTTATTATTCTATTGTGGGTATCTTGGATGTAGCTTTGCGCTTGGTCGTGGCTGTTTCCTTGTACTATGTGGCTGTTGACAAGCTGATATCCTATGGCGTGATGATGGCTGTAATACCGCTGATAACGTTAACTATCATGCGCTGGTATTGCCACAAACATTACGAGGAGTGCAAGATATCACTCGCGAAATATTACGACAAGGCACAAGCAAAGGAGATGGTTGCTTTTGCCGGGTGGAATTTCCTTTCTAAAGCAGGTAATGTCATAGTGATGCAAGGCTCCTCAGTGGTATTGAATGCCTTTGGTGGCGTATTGGTCAATGCTGCCCATGGTATAGCCAACCAATTGGCAGGCTACTTACTGGTATTCTCCACAAATATGCAAAAAGCGCTCAATCCCGTGATTGTGAAAAAAGAGGGAGAACGCAACAGACAACAAATGCTGGCTTTTTCCTTGGCAGGAAATAAGTTCTCTTACCTGCTATTCGCATTTTTCGCTATACCAGTTTGCATAGAGATGCCCTATATACTCCAGTTGTGGTTGAAGGAGCCACCTGAATATGCCGTATTGTTTTGTCGCCTGATAGTAGTAAGACGTCTGGTAGGGCAATTGACAAGTACATTCGCCACTTCTATCGGGGCTACTGGCAACATCAAGCAAAATTCCATCATGAACGCCATTATTATGGGTTTGTCTTTGCCTGCGGCCTGCCTGTGTTATATTATGATGGGAACCCCTATATATACAATGTATGTTGTGCTCATAGTGATGGTGGTGTTAATGGGGGCATGCGATACGTATTATATGTGGAAGCAATGTGACTTGCGAGTCAATCTTTTTTTTAAGTCTGTCATGTTGCCTTGTATGCTTATCACTCTTCTGACATTTTTGGTCGGGATACCATTCCACGGTATGATGTCTGTCGGTTTTATTCGCCTCGTTTGTGTGTTGGCAGCTTGTTTCCTTGCCTGCATAGTCTTTGGGTATACTATAGGGATGACCACGCGCGAGAGGAATATCATTAAAGGCATAGTTGTTAATATTATAACTAAAGTATGCAAGAAACATTGACGCAGTTGGGTATTCCCTTTCAAGAGAATATGCCAATACAACAACTTACCGGTATCAATCAGTCGGGCGTGTTACCCTTAGTGGCAATGCCTCATACATGTGAGCAAATGCGCCAATTGTGCGAATACGTGACGACTGGGCGGTTGACCTACGAGATATTAGGTAGCGCGACGAACACTTACTTCTGCGAAGATTTTATGAGAGACATTGTTATCCTTACTCGCAAATTAAATCATATCACCTTTCATGATGACGGATCATTTACGGCGGAGTGTGGTTATAGCTTGTCGAAATTGTCCAAGCAAATGACAGATAAAGGTTATGCGGGATTCGAGGGGCTTGCGGGCATACCTGGTACTATAGGAGCGGCTGTGATAAACAATAGCGGAGCGTTTGGCTGCGAGATGAAAAATGTGGTGAAACAATGTCAGGTTCTCGCTCTGAATGATGGAACAATTCGTACATTTACCAAAGAGGAATTGGATTTCTCCACACGTCATTCCTATCTGAAAGGAAAGACAGGCTTTTGCTTGTTGAATGTAACTTTTGCCGCCCCCCCAATAAATCCCTGCGTCGAAATGTGTCGGAATGAATTATTAGCTGTTATGCGACGCAACATGGAGATTCGCAGAACAAAGATAGATGGCAAGCGGAAAAGCTTGGGTACTGTGTTTGTGGCCTCCACTATGCAGGAACTATACCAGAGGCATCGCCTTGCCATGCTGGTTTGGAAAGTGCTGAATATACCCAACAAGTTGTTCTTCCATCGCCAAGACTGGAGCTTGCGTTTACAGTTCTTCTGCTTGGGGCATATAGAATTGGCCAGGCATTGTGACTCCATTGGCCGTTTTTGCTGGGACAATAAAACCAAGGAGAGCGATTTCTTTCATTACATAGATACTATGCAGGCACTTGCCGGCCGAAAATTGAAATTGGAAATTGAAATAAAAAGGTAACAACATGAAGATAGGCGTATATACCATCATAGCCGATAATTTTGGTGCCCAGCTTCAGGCTTACGCTACTGCAAGGTTTCTGACCTCATTGTGCCAAGGGTGTAATGTGGAGTTGGTGAAGATAGTGGAAAAGCCAAAGGAAGCTACATGGAAAACAGTAGTAAAGTCCCTCTTGCCTTCCTATGTCAAGAAGAGATGGGCTTATTATGAGTTTGAACGCCTTATGCCATTGACTCCTAAAAGTTATTATGCCAATGATTTAGCTCGCCACCCCTTGCCATATGATTTATACATAGTGGGCAGTGACCAAGTATGGAATATCTCGGAAGGCATGGGAGAACACCTGGTTTACTTTCTCCCTTTTGAGACGAAATCGCCCAAGATAGCTTTGGCTTCCAGTTTTGGAGCTGCTAATATTCCTCAAAATCTGCGTAATGATGTGGCTCAATATCTGTCTGACTTTTCTGCCATTAGCGTGAGGGAAACTGATGGGGTGAATATATTGGCCAGCGTTGGCATCAAGGCCGAGCAGGTGCTAGACCCAACCTTTTGGATAGACCGGGAGGAGTGGGACAAATTGGCGGGCGATAAGCCCATTATTAAAGGAGACTATATAGCTGCGATAGGTTTTGAGACTTCTAATGACAATCCTCAAAAACTGATGGATACTGCCAATGAGATTTATGGTATGCCTGTTATAGGACTGAATACTTACAGGGCGTTTAAATACGATTGCCGATATAATTCTTTTGGGCCTATGGAGTTCCTTAATGCGGTGAAGTTTTCCAAGCTGGTGCTTACCAGTTCATTTCATACCATCGTTTTTTCTTTGATGTTTCAGAGAGATTTTTATTTGCTGAAGCATAGTAAGCGTAATTCTCGTATGCAAAACCTGTTGGCTAATTTCGATTTGCTTGATAGAATGGTGGATGGTGAGCTAGAGAGTTATTGGGATCTAATGCGAAAGAAGTCACATATAGACTATAATGTGGTTAACAAGAAAGTGCTCACTGCTCAGCAAAAGACGCAAGCAGTGATAAAAGATATCGTCAGAAAATATATTTGAAAAAGTTACGAATGGCAAAATGAAAATCAATATCGCTTCTCCTGGCCGCTTCCATGTGATGGACTTGGCACGGGAATTGGATAAGCAGGGCTTTGACGTGCGCTTTTACTCGTTTGTGCCAGACAAGCGAGCCGAGAAGTTTGGATTGAGAAAGAAATGTAATGCTTCATTGTTTCTGCTTATGGCACCTTTTCTTCTCTTGCAACGCTTTGCGCCTTCACTGAAGATAGTGACCATCAAGGTTCAAGACTGGCTGACAGGATTGTTGATGAGGCCATGTGATGTATTGATAGCCATGAGTGGCAATTATGTCTTTTCTTTGCGTCAGGCTAAGCGCAAGTGGGGGGGTAAATGTACAGTGATATTAGAGCGGGGTAGCAAACATATTTTGGAGCAAAAGCGGATTTTGGAGTCTATCCCTTCGTTGAAAGGAAAGAAACCTGTGCCTGATGTTAACGTTAAACGTGAACTGGAGGGTTACCAATTGGCCGACTATGTGTCAATCGCCTCACAGCATGTGTTGCGTAGCTTTGTGGAGCGCGGTTATCCTCAAGGGAAGCTCTTTGTCAACCCTTATGGGGTAGATTTGCGAGACTTCCGCCCTGAAAAGACGAAGAAAGAGTATGATGTGGTTACTGTAGGAGGATGGAATTATCAAAAAGGAGTAGACTTATTGTCCAAAGCTTGCAAAGAGTTAAATTTAACATTGTTGCATGTAGGAGCAAAAGGAGATATGGATTTTCCGAAAAACGCTAAATTTACTCATGTTGATCCTGTCGACCAAAAACAACTCAAGGAGTATTATAATAAAGCTAAGGTGTTTGTATTAACAAGCAGACAAGAGGGAATGGCTCTGGTACAAATGCAAGCTATTGCTTGTGGCCTGCCCATCGTGTGCTCCATGCATACTGGTGGTAGAGACATCGGTGATGTGACGGGCATGAATGAGTGGATATTTGAGATGGAAGTATACACTGTGGAAGATTTGAAACGGCAGATATTGCGGGCTTTGGACTTCTCCAAGACTTGCGACCCGAATACTTTGAGACTTGAAAGCCTATCATGGGAGGCCTATGGCAAAAGATACGCAGACTTCCTGAGGAGGATTTGATGACACACATTCTATATTGTAATGAGTTACAAAAGATTAACTCCATCGCTTGTCGCAATCGTTTCTCTTTGATAGTGAAAAAGTAAACTTCTGCTAAAAAATCATAGTTGAATTATAGATTTGGTAATCTGTGATTGCAAAATTATTGAATTATCGACGATACTATATGTTGACCCAAGCAGTAGTCTTGGGATTCTTGGCAATGATAGTATATCTATGGGACTTAAAGGACTCCATAGCGATATTCTACTTTTTGATAGTATGGAATATCCTTACATACAGCTATGTGTTGTATAATGAACTTGTTAAGTCTCCGAGTTTTCATCCATATATTATATTTGCATTGATCACATTACAATATTGTGGACTGTCACCTATTCAGACAGCAGGTTTGATGCAATCAGATGAAATCATCTATTTAGTAGCTACACCTATTAACACGGTTCTTACGCTTGGATATTTGTTTTTGTCTATCGAACACTTTCTTATTTATACAGGTTTTTTCCTATACGATAATTACAGGTTGCGCAGAGAGAAAGAGCACATTAGTATGGTAGATTGTTTTGCCCAATATGATATCAACGCATTTAAGGTTGGCTTTTACAATTATATTTTTGTTATAGCACTTAGGTTAGTGGGCAATTTTTTCCCGCTGGACTCTGTTTCGTCGTTTCTTGTTACCTATGCAGATAGAGGTTTCCTTGTTTCGCTGGCAATATTAAGCTATGCCTTGATCACAACAGAAGATACCGGCAGAGAGAAAAGGCTTTATTGGATAATTACCATTATTGAGATATTACGTGTTTTAAACGGAGGAATGAAGCAAGCCATCATTACCCCTTTGCTTCCTTACATGATTTATCTGATTATTTCTTATAAGCAGGGGGTGATTAAGATATGGTCATCTCGATTTATTGTGAGCAGTGCCTTGTTGGTGGTATTTGTGATAGGATTTGTTTTTCCCTATATCTCTACTTTCAGGCAGATAGCCATAGAGCAGCATAAAGAATGGAAGGATGTGAGTGTTTCGGAAGCCATGAGTGTCTATATGGATAATCTGTTTCCTGAAGAAGATGATGAAGATAGGCAAAGTGGTTTGGAATATTTCATGAGCCGTGCAGGTTCTATTGGCAGCAATTCGTTTTCAATAGATTATGCAGACAAGAGGGGAATGTCGCCTGAGTATTTCCTATATGCCACTTCTGCACTTATACCACGTGTGTTATGGCCCGACAAGCCGAAAATGCTTATAGGTTCTACTGCATATTATATGGCTTTGGGATATGCTTATGAAGATGCTATTGTCAAGGCAGAACATGCTGATAAGACAACGAGCATCACTCTTGGTTTCATCGGTTCTACTTATATTGCATTTGGTCTATTGGGTGCTATCATCGTATGTATGCTGGCTGGTTACTTATCGGCAAGGATATGGTATTTCGTGAAATATCGGCAATATAACATATTTGCAATATGGTTGTTTTACAACCTAATGACTACAATATTCATTGATTATGAGAATTTCATAGATTGCGGCCTCATGTTCTTCATGTGGTCAGCAGTCTATATTATCATCTGCAAGCTGATAGATAAATACATATATAAATGGAAAGAAAACGAATATTCTGCTTAGACTTCATCAGGGCAGTAGCTTTGTTCTGCATTATTTGGTGCCATACTAATAATGTAGCGTATGACTTCTATTTGATGGAAAAAGTGAAATGGTTCTTTGGAAAATGTGGAGTGCCTCTGTTCTTCATAATTTCGGGATATTTGGCTTTTCCTTTGAACAAGCCGCTGAAACAATATGCTATAGGGAAAATAAAGCGAGTAGTGATACCATTCATTGCTTGGGTTGTGATTTATGCAGCATTGGCGTTTTTTCGAGGGTATCCTGTATTCGTGGAAGGAGATTTGCTGAACGAAGGAAGTGCGCATCTATGGTTTATCTATGTAATTATAGGGTTATATTTGGTTGTGCCCATTTTAGATCCCTTTATACGTATGGCAGACGAAAAAGTGCTTAGATTTTATCTCGTGACATGGATCTTCACAGGATTATTCCCATTGCTCCAGCATATTACTAATGTTCCTTTCAATGAGCATTGTTGGATGTACACGCTCTATCATTTGTATGGCTATACAGGATATTTTATCTTGGGATATTATTTGAAAAAGTACGGAGATGGCACAAGGATTGTGAATTTAAAAATATCTGTGATTTTAATGGGTATCAGCATTTTGTTAGTAGGGACGTATTTCTTTGTTTTTGATTGCCATACAGTTTTGGTAAGCGATTACAAAGGCTTGCCCATCATGCTTTATGCTATAGCCATGTATAGCATATTGAAGAAGGTATCTATATATGTGGAACGCTTAGGGTTAAACAAATGTGTAACCTCCTTGTCTGTTAACTCTTTCGGCATTTACCTTATCCACATGATAGTAGTGATGTTTATATATCCCATAATACCACAATTTAGCGTAGTACCTGCACTCCTAACCACTACGATACTGGTCATCATCAATATTGCGTTGAGCTACGGAGTAGTCTATTTTGCAAGCAAATTTCGTTATGCTCATTATATATTTGGTTGAGAAATAATATGCGCATACTCTCAATAGGAACATTCCGGGGGCTTAGCAACACCTGCCTGCACCGTACTTGGGCATTGGAGAAGCTGGCCGAGGTAGACCGGATAGACTCTACGCTGACCAGCCATGTGCTACGCTATCGTATTACGAATAGGCTGTTCGTACGCTATAAGTGGCCTATCAGTTTCCACTTCCGTGCGCTTAATCAAGCTATCGTGGATGCCGTGCATAAAAAGAAGTATGATGTGGTGTGGATAGACAAAGGGGTATTCGTGGAGGCAAGTACGCTACACGCTATGCAATGTTGGCAGCCAGACTGCCTCATCGTGGGCTATTCGCCCGACAACATGGCCGAAAGACATAATCAGAGCCAAGTGTTTCTGAAGAGTTTTCCTTATTATGACTATTATATCACCACGAAGTCTTATACGGTAGACACGTTGAGGCGAATGGGATGTAAGAATGTCCTTTTCGTGAACAATGCTTATGAAGAAACATTTCACCATCCCTATACTTTGACGGAAGAAGAACGAGAACAATTGGGTGGAAAGGTCGGATTTATAGGCGCATGGGAAGAAGAGCGATGTCGTTCCATTCTCTATTTAGCTGAGCATGGCATTCCTGTAAGAGTCTGGGGCGGCGGGAAATGGCTCCGCTATAAAGGATACTGTCCTTGCTTAAAAATAGAAGACTTCGGACTATATACAGAAAATTATAACAAAGCATTGTCAGCATTTGACATATCTCTTTGCTTTTTACGTAAGATGAACAACGATCTTCAAACCACTCGAACTATGGAAATACCAGCTTGTGGTTCTTTGTTGATGGCAGAAAGAACGGTGGAACATCAAAAACTATTCAAAGATAAGGAAGAAGCTGTGTTCTTTTCATCAGATAAGGAATTATTGGAGTTATGCCGCTATTATCTTGCCCATGAAGAAGAGCGAAAACGTGTTGCTAAAGCAGGTAGAAAACGATGCATCACATCTGGTTATTCAAACACAGAAACTATAAAAAATATATTAGAGGAAATAAGCGCACTGAGGTATAGCAAAAAGGTATAAAATGATCGGACGTAGTTAAAGTCCTGAACAGGTTTTAATATCATTGACGACTTTGGCCTAAAACATTATATGCCAGTAAATGGTATGTGCTATTGATTAACCTGTAAACCTATATTGAATAATTCAAAGAAATAACGGAATGAAAGTTCTCTATGTCTACCGTAACCAATCCTTAGGTTACTCCATCGCCAAAGTGTTTCACCCTATAGAGGAGGAAATGAGAAGATATGCCGAGGTTGACAATGTCTACCTGCCAGAAGCAGGAGCCAAGCCTTGGCAACTTTGGCGAAATATTAAAGCTGCTAAGTTAGCAATTGTTGCAAAAAACTATGACATCATACATATCACGGGGGGGGAGTATTATTTGATTCCGTTCCTAAGTGGTGACCATAAAGTGGTCGTAACGGTACACGACTTAGGTTTTTTCACAAATTACCATCTCACGCCCCGCACATTCATGCTCTATTGGATGTGGATAAGACCACTGAGGCAAGCCACCTGTGTGACATGCATCAGTCTGAAGACGATGAAAGAGGTAAAGAAATACGTTTCTTTCGTTCCTGGACAAATACACACAATTTTCAATCCGCTAGGAAAAGAATTTACTTATCAACCAAAAACGTTTGCCTTAGCATGTCCGATAGTGCTGCAAATAGGCACTAAGAGTAATAAAAATCTAGAGAATACGATATTAGCCTTGAAAGATTTTCCTCATCGACTACGCATCATCGGTAAATTAACCAAGAAGCAGAAGACTTTGCTTGATATTTATCATATCAATTATACCGTGGCCACCGGCTTAACTGACGAAGAGATACTCCACGAATATGAACAATGCGACATCGTAAGCTTCCCATCCTTATATGAAGGTTTTGGCATGCCCATTATAGAAGGACAAGCCGTGGGAAGAGTTGTGGTAACAAGCAATCTTTCTCCCATGAAAGAGATTTCAGGGGGAGCTGCTGTACTGGTCAACCCAACGGATCCCACCTCTATATTAGACGGTTTTCAAAAAGCAATAGCACATCAGGCCGAATTGGTTCATGCTGGACTGGAGAATGTAAAGCGATTTAAAGTGGGAAAAATCGCCAAAGAGTATTTTTCTCTCTATGAAAAAATTGTCAATGAAAATTATTTTTTGAAACATTCTCGCCCCTAGCACCTTCTGTTTTTAAATAAAAAACGAATAAAATGCGCAACCACAGCAGCTGATAGCGTTATCAGTATTGATTGGGAAATGGGATGGATTTTTGGTAGCAATACATTATTACACGAGCAATAAGTGAAAGACGTTCACTTTCACCAATCGACTTTATAAATAACTCCTTACATAAATATAGAATAATGAAGATTCTTCATTCGGGGTCGCTTAATGTTAAATCTGGCGGCCCTGCCCTTAGTACTTATCTCACTATTAAAGGGTTACAAAATTGTGGCGTAGACGTTGAGATGGTAATGCCTCCTTTGGAAGAAGGTTGTGAGTTAATCGCTGACAATGTGAAACTGCATTACACAGCTCCTGTCAGGAATATACGGTTAGGATATATGCCTAAAATGGGGCAATTATTGCATCAGTTGCCACAATATGACCTCTACCATGTACAAGGACTATGGCAATGGCTTGGACATAGTGTCGCAGCCTTTGCCCGTAAACAAAACAAACCTTATGTAATTACACTTCGTGGAATGTTGTATCCACAAGCATTAGCGCACTCCTCCTTGATAAAAAAAACTTCCTTAATTCTATATCAACGGAGAGACTTACAACAAGCTACATGCATACAAGCCACTTGCGAAGAAGAAATGCTGTATTACAGAAAACTAGGATTTACTAATCCTGTGGCAGTTTTGCCCAATCCTATTGATACGGAAGGAATCATTGACTGCCCCATACATAAAAATGACAAAATCCGCATAGGATATTTAGGGCGAATTCATCCACGCAAACGTATCGAACGATTGATTTACGCATTTGATGCATTGCGCAATGAATTGCATAATGCGGAATTACTCATTATCGGAGCAGATGACAAAAAATATGAGCATTTTTTGCATAGCGAAGTTGTTCGACTTGGATTGAATAACATTCGTTTCACAGGTTTTCTCACAGGAAAAGAAAAAGATAATGCAATACGCTCACTTAGCTATTTAGCTGTTCCTAGTGATTTCGAAAACTTCGGAAACATTGTTATTGAAGCATTAGTACGCGGTATACCTGTCATAGCTTCAAAAGGAATGCCGTGGAAGGAATTACATGAATACAATTGCGGATGGTGGATCAATAATGACCAAACATCTATCAACGAGACTTTGCGAAAAGCAATCTCCATCCCTGAAAGTCAAAGGATACAAATGGGTGAAAACGGGAAAAAGCTAATACAGGAAAGGTATTCTATTGAAAAGCTTGGGGGGAAAATGAAAAGACTCTATGAGTGGATATTAAATGGAGACAACAAACCTGAATTTGTTTATGAGTGAAAATCAAGTTGACTTATCACAATATCATAATGTATTTGGGCGTAAACATCAGTTGATTAGGATATTGTGGTGCTTAGTATGGACATTGTGCGCAAGATGGTTGCCACGTTCAGTTGGTAGCAGTTGGAAGCGTTTTCTTCTACGTCTGTTCGGTGCGAAAATAGCACCGACAGCGATTGTTTACTCCACGGCGCGCATATTCTATCCGAAAAATTTGGCGATGGAAGCATATTCTTGTTTAGCTTCAAATGTGGATTGCTATAACGTGGCACCAATTTATATCGGAGCAAATACGACCGTCTCACAAGGAGCCTTTCTCTGTACAGCTTCTCATGACATCACAGATCCTATAAACCATCTCATCATGGCTTCAATCGTAATCAAAGACCAGGCATGGATTGGCGCTAGGGCTTATATCGGCATGGGGGTCACTATCGGGCAAGGTGCAGTTGTAGGGGCGACAGCTTCCGTCTATAAGGACGTTGCTCCGTGGACCGTCGTCGGCGGAAATCCAGCCAAATTCATAAAAAACAGAATCATAAAAAGTGATAGCCATGGAACTTGACATCACAACAATTATTTTGACTTATAACGAAGAAATACACATCCAACGTTGTGTAGAAAATGTGATACCTTTTTCCAAAAAAGTATATGTCGTTGACAGCCATTCCACGGACCGCACCAAGGAAATTGCGGAGTTATGCGGTGCGGAAGTTATAACGCATGATTGGCCTGGAAATCAAGCTGAACAATTTAATTGGGCATTGAAAAACCTGGATATTAGTACGGAATGGATACTACGACTTGACGCAGACGAATATCTTCTGCCTGACTTAATTGAAGAATTACACAACGTGCTTCCTGGGACAGACGAGACGATTTCCGCCTTCTCTCTCTCTCTCGCGCGCGCTTTCTTGGGGCGTGTTCTTCATCATGGAATCGTCAATAACGTAAACATAGTTCGATTGTTTCGAAAAGGCAAGGCTGTTTACGAAAATCGTATTATGGATGAACACCTCCGAATCTTAGAAGGGCAGACCGCACAGCTCAAACATCAATTTATCGATGATAACCGAATGACTGTCGGACAATTCATTGAAAAACATAACAATTATGCATCGCGAGAAGCAGCTTTACTGCTTGACGCCGAGTTTTGCCTAACCGACATCAATCAGCTATCCACAGATCATGGTTCGGAAGTAGAAAAGAAACGTGCTCAAAAAGCGAAATATGCAAGAATGCCTTTATTCTGGCGAGCTTTCGGTTATTTCATATATCGCTACGTCTTCAAGTGCGGTTTTTTAGATGGTAAAGAAGGATTCCTTTGGGACTTTCTCCAAGGTTGGTGGTATAGAACACTCGTAGACGCTAAAATTTTCGAAATAAAGCGAGCTTGTGGAAATGACAAAGAGAAGATCAAGAGCTATTTGAAGTACAATTACCATATTAACATGTTAATAAAAACTAACACCGGGGGGGGTAAAATTTAATTGTTTCTGCCACGAACTCACTTACGAAAGGAGGTGGGCAGCATGAATACCCCTGTTTTGGATCTTTCCGTCATTATCCTTACATTTAATGAAGAATTACATATTAAACGATGCTTAGATAACGTCACCACAATAGCAAAGGACATTTTTATCATCGATAGTTATTCCAGTGACAATACGGTTGAAATTGCTTCTAAATATACAAATGTCCATATATTACAAAACAAATGGGAAAACAACTATGCCAAACAATTTAATTGGGGATTAAAACATGCTCCCATTTCAACTAATTGGGTACTACGACTTGATGCAGATGAATATCTGTTACCCGAATTGGTAAAGGAATTACAAGAAAAATTACCAACCTTACTCGTTGACGTTTCTGGAATTATTCTCAACCGCCGTCATATATTCATGGGAAAATGGATGAAACGCGGCATCTATCCGATAAAGTTATTACGAGTATTCCGTTACGGAAAAGGAATGTGTGAGCAACGATTGATGGATGAGCATATCCAACTAACTGAGGGGTATGCTGTGGAATTTGAACACGACTTCTGTGACCATAATCTGAACAATCTTTCATGGTTCTGCCACAAGCATGTTAATTATGCCATTCGCGAAGCCGTTGATTTGCTCGACATAGAGCTCGACATAACGGGGGCTGCAGAAACAGATAACAAAAAAGATATAAGCCATCAAGCAATTACCAAGCGGATGAAAAAACACAAGTATGCCAAGCAACCTCTATTTTGGAGGTCATTCGCTTACTTCTGCTACCGATATTTCCTAAAAGGCGCCTGCCTGGATGGGAAGATAGGCTTCATTTGGACCTTTCTCCAAGGTTGGTGGTACAGAACACTCGTAGACGCTAAAATTTTCGAAATAAAGCGAGCTTGTGGAAATGACAAAGAGAAAATCCGCCTGCTCTTGCGCGAACAGTATAATATAGAAATATAAGCACGCTGATTCCGGTCAATCAGTAGGCTAACACTTCGCCCATATATTTTATATAAACTTCATGACGCCTGTCCTTTGAAAGAGCAGGTGCAACTTTACTCAACCTATTCCCAACCATGAAGGTCAGTATCATTACGTCCACGTTCAATAGTGCGGCAACGCTTCGCGACACGATTGAAAGCGTTCTCGCCCAAACTTATAAAGACATTGAATATATAGTTGTCGACGGGAATTCATCTGACGAAACATTAAAAATCGTCCGCGAATATGCCCCTGCATTCAAAGGAAGGTTGAAAGTCGTCAGTGAACCGGACCGTGGGATCTATGACGCAATGAACAAAGGCGTCAGCATGGCAACAGGTGATGTGGTGGGTATTCTTAACAGCGACGACTTTTACTCGTCGCCCAACGTTATTGAAGAGATTGTCAGGGTCATATCCGCCTCTGATATAGACGCCGTCTATGGGGATGTTCACTATGTCCATCCCTGTGATACGGGCAAATGTGTACGCTACTACTCCTCCCGTCTGTTCCATCGCACATGGATGCGTTTGGGCTTCATGCCGGCTCACCCGTCTTTCTATTGCCGACGCACGATTTATGAACGATTTGGTGCATTCGATCTCTCATACAAAGTTGCGGCAGACTTTGAGAACCTGTTAAGGCTGATTTACGTTCACCGTATCCGGACAAAATACCTACCTCTTGATTTCGTGACAATGCGCACCGGAGGAGCATCCTCTTCGGGATTTTCCAGCCACAAACAAATCATGCTCGACCACCTCCGTGCTTTACGCAACCACAATATCTATTCGAACTCACTTCTTCTTAGCCTGCGTTACGTCTACAAAATGGGCGAAGTTCTGAAATCGCGTGCATTCCCTCCGAAAACAAGTTCATACCTCCTGACAAAAGCTCCTCGCTAACAAGAATTAAGCATTCTCTTCTTTTTTTCTTCGAGACAAATACATATTCCGTCGTCTTTGCGTATCTTTGCGCGCGGTGATAGGATGCGGCTCGGCCAAGTCGATAGGAAAATGGCTTTCCCCTTGCTTAGCTTTCGCCTTTCTCTATCTTTGTTGCACGAAGATAGGATGCGGATCGGCCAAGCCACGAAGAAAGCGGGGCTTTCTCTTGTCTCGGCGCTCGCCTTTGCGTATCTTTGCCACGAACGTCCGAGGCATCCGGAGATGTCATTACAAAACTCGCGATATGAAAAAGAAAGACTACGTTCCACCGAAGGCCATTGTCATTAGCCTACAATTCGAAGGTCACATACTTGCCGGAACTAATGACTCGCTCAAAATTGGATTCAGTTCCGACGAATCATTAGGTGCGACTTCTGAACGAAACATTTTCGGCCGTAAACAGGAGCCCGTCCATGGAGGAAAGGAGAGCATATGGGACTGAATCTTTCGCGCTTTTCAACTTTTAGCCGGCTCATTGCGGTGTGCATCTGCTGGCTTTTATCGATTCATGCCCGTGCCGGCTACGTCATGGTCCAATCGTTGGACGAAGTCGCTGAGGGCGGTCAGTTCTTGATCACGTCCGAACCATCCCTTACGTCGGGTTGCATGCTCGGAAATACATATAATAGTAAAAGCTATTATATTGAGGGTATATCTCTTAATAATGAAACGGAGGAAAGTCAATATGTTGAATGGACAATTACCATTAACAATATATCTACTGAAAAAATCACGTGCGAAGTGCTATTAGATGACAAGAGATTGGGTCTAACTAGTAATTTAGAGGCTCTCTCTTTCTCCACTTATCAATTGAATTCATCTTGGGAACTAAGCGCATATAATATAGACGGCATTACTGCTTTTCAATTGAAAAATGCCAAAAACACTAGTCGAAAACTAAGCCTACCGAATAAAGGCTATACTACATGGAAAGCCTACTCTTCCACATCAACTCCTTACATCTACCTCTTCAAACGTACCGACATCGCAGCACCGCAGATTTTGGCTGAAAGCTCGCTATTCGCAGATCCCTTAGAAGTGTCCATCGAGGCCGAAGAGGGCTGCGAGATCCACTACACGGTGGACGGAACGGCGCCCACGACCCAATCCCCTCTTTATACCGATCCTTTCCCGGTCTCCACGACCACGACAGTCAAGGCCATCGCCGTACGGGATGGGGAAACGAGTTCCATTGCGACACGCACATTCACCTACTGCCCGCCGGTCACCGTCAATTTAGGCGGGGAAGAGCGACTTGGAACGCTTTACACCTCCTATCCCGTCACCTTGCCAGAACATACCCAGGCATACGTGATTACCGACAAGGACGACGAAGCCAACACCCTGACACTATCTGCATTCTCACCGACAAACAGTGTGCTACCGGACAGCGTGTCTTTCATCCTACAAAATGAGAACGAAACTTCCCTAATCTTGCATTTCACGACCGAACCTGCTGACGGACGTCCTGACTATGCAGAAGACCTCGTGATGGGCACAGCCGAACGCACGGCTAAACCCGAGGACGTGCAAATCCTTGCCTTGGGTTGGGCTTACGACAAGACTACATTAGGTTTTTATCCCTACACAGGCGACACGCTGGCAGCCAACCGCGTCTACCTCACCCTTCCGACCACTTCTGAATACATTTGGGTGAACAGCGTGGACGAATATGTGAGCGGCGCTGAATACGTCTTTGCTTCTGACTGCAAAAATGGAAAGCCCGCAGGATATTATGCCGGGGAATATAATGATGGCGCATTAACTCCTTATCAAATCGTTGAAGGCACAAATTATCATCTTTGGACTCTTGTTGGGACAAATACTCAATCAATCACTATTCGTGATGCTGCCGGCGAGTTAGCGACAGCTAGGACTGGAACGGACTTACTTCTTAATCGTAATGAACGTAACAAATGGGAAATCGTAACAAACAATAATAAATCTCTTCGTCTTAGAAATACTGATTGGACAGGCTCCCGCTATTTGCTTTACCACAGTCATTATAATGTATTCAAAAATTACAGTGAAACCGAAGAGAACTCTTTCTATCTCTTCCGCAAAGTCACACCAGTGGCCACATCACAAGGCTACTCTTTCCGCTTTGACGACAAAGCCGTAGGCATTAAGCCAGCCACGACCAAACCGACACACGGCAACATCTACTACGACCTCCAAGGGCACCAGACCACGAATCCTTCGCGTGGGATATGGATTATAAACGGAGAAAAGGTTTACATCAACAAGTAAGCCATGAAGACAGCAAAAGCCACGGGCATGTATAATGCCCGTGGCTTTTGTTGTCTTCTCATCGTTCAGACCATTCAATAAAAACGTCAGTCATACGGATTTGCATATTTCACGAAAATGGCCTCCTCGCACATTTCTTCCACTCCAAACTACCGACCCCATGAAAAAGGATTTACTGAATGAGACCGGGAAGTTTTGCTTTGAGTATGATTTTCTCCAAATTCTAAAATTTGAGCACTGCATCAACAAACTTGTTTCATATGTAGGCCCCTATTGCACCCACGAGCCAAACAAGTCATGATAGCCCCCATCCGACCGATGGTCATAACCGATTGTTTCACAACAAATAAGCGCATCCTGATCAGACAAAAAAAGAGTATAGTCTACGCAATCAGTATCACACACACAGACATCACCAAGACTTAGCCTGAATATGATTTAAGTACGATCAGAATATGATTTGAGTATGATCAGAGTATGATTTTTTTCCCGAAGCCTTGCTCGTTTCAAAAGAAGTCCTTATCTTTGCACTCGCAAAAGCGAAAAGGCTTCGTAGCTCAACTGAATAGAGCATCTGACTACGGATCAGAAGGTTTTGGGTTTGAATCCCAACGAAGTCACTTTTTTGCAGGCTTCGTAGCTCAACTGAATAGAGCATCTGACTACGGATCAGAAGGTTTTGGGTTTGAATCCCAACGAAGTCACCAATCGAGCGCTTCACTCCACGAGTGAGGCGCTCGTTCTTTACGTCTAAAAAAGCTGTTCCTCCTCTCCTATTCTCGGTTCAGGCGTAAAACGATTATAGTTTTATGCAAATAAAAGTTTTATGGCTTTGACGGACGAAAAAGGTTGCCGCTTTGCAATACCGTTCAATGACTCAACCAAAAATCGACGTACTGCCGGGCTACTTTGACATAATCGTGGTGCCTGCGGACGTACTCCACACTTTGCCGCGACAATTCAGGAATACGCTCGGGGTGTTGTACCAAATCCGCCAGCTTCTCATACACATCCTGTTCGTTGGGCAAAACATTTACTATCGGGCGTAGTTCTGCTTCGCCTAAAATCTTGTAATTTTCAGGCTCACCGCCTCCTACCACAACAATGCCCTTGGCCATGGCCAAGAGTGCATTCATCGCCGGCGTATAAGAATAAAGCTGATCAAGCAATACATCCGAACGGTTCATCATATCCTGATATTCTGCAAATGGCACCGACTCTGCCACACGCATGGTACACAAACAAGGGTTCGCCTCCACCACACGCCGCAAAGCCCGCAACATGATGTCAGTCCCCTTAATCACGCTGCGATGACGTTGTATCCCGATAAAGAAGTTCACCTCATTCCCCGTATGCGTCTCCTTAGGCCGAACAACGTCCAGATTAATAGGAAACGGGATAAACGCCAACTTCTCTGGGAAATAGGGGCGGTATGCCGCATAATACTCATAGAGTCCGGCAATGATGCCGTCGCAATTTGCAGCCATCTCGCGGTTTACCCGTTCCTTGGCTGTACCAATCCAGTCTGTTTCAATCTGTCGTGTAAAAACATTGTCTGAACGTTTCCCGAACTGGCAGAACTCAGAATATCGGAAAGTGTCGGTCTGTGTGCAAGCATGAGCCCAATAAAAGTCATTGCCAAACGCACCGAGAAAAACTTTTGCGTTATAGCGTTTCAGGTAACGATAAACCATGGCACAGCGTTCAGCCTTCAATTCGAGGAAACATGGATTGATCAGTTGTACCACGTCATACCCCCTAAGAGAGGGTAAGCGCCTCAGGACCTGCCATAGGTATTCCGCAGCGCCCCACTTCCCTTCGCGTCGTGGAATGAGCACATCACTCTTGTAGTTCTTCCAATAATCGCCGTTCGAAAGCACACAGACTTCATGGCCCAAACGCCGCAGGCCCTCGGCAAGCGTCCAATGCACATTACTGTATTCTCCCAATAACAATACTCTCATCTATGCAGTCTGCTTCTGATGCGTTCTGCCCTCGCCAAAAGCCAAATCCCGGCTCCACATGCCGCAAGCCAACGGAACGCCACATAAAACAATGAATAATACTCACGGGCTAAGGGCCACAAGCCTTGCTGTCGCAGGGAAACTATTTCATACTTCACCTGCGGCAATGTCGCCCGTAGGCGGAACAAGTTAATCAGGTAATCGCAAACAAGAAAGTTCACTTTCCGGTCTAAGGCCTCAGCCTGAACGCCATTGAGCGCAGTTTCCGCCACACGCAAATCAGACAGACGGCGTGTGACAGCCTTAAAGTCGGACAAGCGTTTTTCCACATGCGCTCTGTCTTTCCTAGTCGTAATCGAGCCAGACCTCTGACAGTAGGCATAAACGCACAAAGACAATTGGCAAGTGCGCCCGGCATATAAGTAGAGCCTCGTATTGAATTCCTCGTCTTCGTGATAAATACCAGTTGTGAACCTGACCCCGTAAGTGTCGGCCACCGCACGTCGGAATGCATACAGCCAAGGACAACCCGAAAGGTTGTGCCGACGCATAAAATCCGCCCCGGAAGCGAAATCCGCCACCTTCCTCGTTGTTACCTTGACGCGCTCTACTGGTACATCCTCACCGACCGACTTAAAGGAAAAACTGACGATATCGTAATCGTTAGTCTGCAATATGGGGAAATAATAGTCAACAGCACCGGCATACAGGTAGTCGTCCGCATCGACGAACTGGACATATTCGCCTCTTGCAGCATCTATCCCAGCGTTGCGCGCTGCCCCTGGCCCGGCGTGTTCAAGCCGGATGTAGCTCACCTGTCCCGGAAAATCAGCCAGCACGCTGTGAGGAAAATCCTCCGAACCGTCGTCGGCCACAATCACCTCATAGTCCATTCTTCTGATGCCTTGATTCGAAATGCTATCAAGGCAACGCCGCAACCACGACGCTCCCACATTATAATATGGGATGACAAAACTCAACACGGGAGCGGTTACAGGCACGGAGTTATCGGCGCAATCGGGCATATAATCTGCAATGTAAATTCAGTCCGAAGCAGGCTAACGGCAAATTCTTCACTTTCACTTTCATCGGAACGTTGAGCTGCAAAAGAGTGAACAACGACGGCGCGTCATGACGCAGCACATCGCTGGCGCGTTGAGCCTCGTCGGGAGCAGTATCGGAAGCACGCATCCATTCTATCAGCGTATCCACCATCCCAAGATACATCACCACACACTCCCGACGGCAGGTCTCGAACGAGCGTGCCTCGTAATAGAGCGCACGGAACGCCTCCATACGGTCGCGAAGGGTGCGTGCCGTCGAGCGGACTGTAATGGAATCCTCGCGATAACGGTAGTAATAGAGCCCGGCCTCCGAAAGAAGAACAGCGCGTGCCCGGTGCAACAGACGCGGAAGCGTGCACACATCCTCAAAGTTCTTTCCTACGGGAAAGCGAACATCCTGGAACAATGTACGGCGGTAAATCTTGTTCCATACATAGGAGTGCACATAACGCCGTGAGTTGATCCAATCCGTAAACACGTCGGGTTGTCCAGCCACCCGGCGGCAACCGGGCTTCCATATCCGCTGACGCGGAGAGCCGGTATAGACCGACACGGGAAATTCCACGCAATCGAGTTCCGGATCGGCTTGTAGAAAAGAAACGTTGGCAACATAAGTGTTAAGAGCGACAGAATCATCCGAATCCACAAAAGCCAAGAACTCTCCCCGCGCCACTTCAAGCCCCGCATTACGTGCAGCACTCAGACCTGCGTTCTGTTGGTGTACGACCCTGATACGATTGTCCCTTCTCACATATTCGTCACAGATAGCTCCACTTCTGTCCGTCGAACCATCATCGACCAAGATGATTTCACAATCAGCAAGGTCCTGCGCAAGGAGGCTGTCAACGCATTCGCGAAGATATGGTTCCGTATTATATACGGGCACTATAAAACTCAATCGTGGAACATCTGTCATAATTGTCGACATTTTTGGTGGGACAAAGTTAGCATTTTTCTTAGAGAATGTTTATTTTCGCACAAGAAAGAGGAAACTCCTCTTCATCAACACTGCTGAAAACCGGCACAAATGCCCAACAAAGTCACCATCTTAGTCGCTGCATACAACGCCCAAACCTACCTTACGCAATGCTTGGACTCTCTCGTCGGACAGACGCTCAGGGAGATTCAAATTGTCTGCATCGACGACGCCTCTACTGACGAAACGTGGCGCATCATGAAACGCTACGCAGACGCTGACCCGCGCTTTGTCTTGCTGCGCCACAGCGAAAATCTGGGGCAAGCCCGGGCGCGCAACTACGGGCTAACGCGGGCCGACGGCGAGTTCGTGACCATGGTTGACAGCGACGACTGGCTGGCTCCCGACGCTTTGGCTGAGGCCTATGCCACAGCCACGTCCACTCCCGAAACCGACGCTGCCCTTTTCGAGCTCGTCTACTTCTACCAGTCGTCGGGGCGCTGCGTCCCCTACCCTCTCCGAGCGTCAGGGCGCTGTTTTACGGGCGAAGAAGCTTTCCGGCTGAGCATGGACTGGAGCCTGCACGGCCTCTACCTCGTGCGCCGGGAAATTCATCAACGCTACCCCTTCGACGACAGCTGCCGGCTTTTCAGCGACGATAACACGACACGTATCCACTACCTTCATTGCCGACAGGTTCGCCTGTCAAGCGGAAAATACTATTACCGACAGCACGACCAGTCTACCACCCGCCGTTGCAGCATCCGCCACTTCGACCGCCTCGACGCCGAGCTGAGCATGAAGCGCCAGTTGGAAGCCGAAAGGGTTTCCCGCTCGCTGCTGGCCCAACAAGAAACGCATCATTGGCGCATCCTCATAGAATCCCATATCTATTGGCATCGCCATCGCAAAAAGTTCACAAAGGAAGAAAACCTCTTCATTCGCCGGAAACTTCACGAACATTGGCGTAAAGCCGACATCAACCTCATCGACCCGGCCATGCGCCACAAATTCGGCTACATGCCCTTGCGCTCCCATTACCGCCTTTTCTGTCTCATGACCGGAGTCTATGGCCGGATACAAGCTGTGGTTCACCACCTGAAAGGCCTCCCGGTGAAATGAACAGACCGCACGGTCTGCAAAGGAAAACGGAAACTGCTTCCGCCCGTGCTGTCACTGCTACAGTTTTTTCATCAACAGCTCCCGTTTTTCACACCCAGCCGGGCATAGTATTCACGGACACTTGGATTCGTCCCTGGCCGTAAGGCGAAGCCGACAGGCAGCATCCTGGTCCACCCCGTCCAGCCATCCCTCCGCACCCGCCAAGTGATAAAATTACAAAAATAGTCGTCTATTTTTGCGGTCAGTTGGCCGGAAACTTGTAAATTTGCGTGCAATAAAATCACTACCCTCATGACATCATTTATTGCTGACAAAATCGTGATGGACGGTTTGACCTTCGACGACGTCCTCCTTGTTCCCGCTTATTCCGAAGTTCTCCCGCGCACCGTGTCGCTCACCACGCACTTTTCACGCCACATCGAATTGAAAGTGCCGTTTGTCACAGCCGCCATGGACACCGTAACCGAAGCGCCTAATCGGCGTCATCCACAAGAACATGCCGATCGACGAGCAAGCCCGCCAAGTAGCCATTGTCAAGCGTGCCGAAAACGGCATGATATACGATCCCGTCACCATCCAGCGCGGCAAAACCGTCCGCGACGCGCTCATGCTGATGCGTGAGTATCACATCGGCGGTATCCCCGTCGTCGACGACGACCGCAAGCTGGTCGGCATCGTGACAAACCGCGACCTCCGGTTCGAACGTGAGATGGACAAACTCATCGACGCCGTCATGACGAGCGAAAACCTCGTGACCACGACGCAGCAGACCGATTTGACCTCCGCATCACAAATCCTGCAAGAAAACAAGATTGAGAAACTCCCGGTCGTTGACCGTGAAGGACGACTGGTCGGTCTGATCACCTATAAGGACATTACGAAAGCAAAAGACAAGCCCATGGCCTGCAAAGACGCCAAAGGCCGCCTCCGTGTAGCCGCAGGCGTCGGCGTGACGAACGACACACTCGACCGCATGGAAGCCCTCATCAAGGCCGGCGTCGACGCCATCGTCATCGACACAGCCCATGGTCATTCGAAATACGTCATCGAGAAACTGCGCGAAGCCAAGGCCAGTTTCAAGGACGTGGACATCGTTGTAGGCAACGTCGCCACAGGCGCAGCAGCCAAAATGCTGGCCGAAGCTGGCGCTGACGCAGTCAAAGTGGGCATCGGGCCGGGTTCCATCTGCACGACGCGCATCATCGCCGGTGTGGGTGTCCCCCAGTTATCAGCCGTCTACGACGTGGCCTGCGCGCTCAAAGGCACCGGTATCCCTCTCATTGCCGATGGAGGTCTACGCTACTCGGGCGACGTGGTCAAGGCTCTGGCAGCCGGTGGCGACTGCGTAATGGTCGGCTCACTCGTGGCCGGCACGGAAGAATCGCCGGGTGAAACCATCATCTTCAACGGACGTAAGTTCAAGACCTACCGCGGCATGGGCTCCCTCGAAGCCATGGAGAATGGATCGAAAGACCGCTACTTCCAGTCGTCGGTTGTCGATGCCAAAAAACTCGTCCCCGAAGGCATAGCCGGCCGCGTGCCCTACAAAGGCTCAGTCCAAGAGGTCATCTATCAGTTGGTCGGTGGTCTGCGTTCAGGTATGGGCTACTGCGGGGCCAGCACAATCGACGCCCTGCACAATGCCAAATTCGCCCGCATCACGAACGCCGGCGTGCTCGAAAGCCATCCACACGACATCACCATTACCAGCGAGGCTCCCAATTACAGCCGTCCTGAATAATACCCAAACCTCACATCCAGATGAAAAAACTTCTCGGCACTATCGCCTTATGCCTTGCCTGCTCCACTGGGGCAGGCAAGGTCATAGACGACCCCGTCCTGATGAAAATAAACGGCAAGGACATCACACGGTCAGAGTTCGAGTACTCATTCAACAAGAACAATACGACAAACAAAGCGGAACAGACGAGCCTCGACGCATATGTCGACATGTTCATCAACTACAAACTGAAAGTTGAAGATGCGCTGGCCGCACGCTTGGATACAACAGCCTCGTTCCGGAAAGAGTTTGAGAACTATCGCGACATGCAGTTGACCCCCATGCTGATAGACACGATGTATATTGATTCCGTGGCCCGCCAACTTTACGGCCGCCTGGAACAGCGCATGGGCGGAAAAGACCTGATCCACCCGGCGCACATTTTTTTCAGACTGCCGCAAGATGCCCCCCAGGCCTACTATGACAGCGTAAAACAGCGCGTCGACTCTATCTATACCTTAGTCAAAGGCGGTGCCGACTTCGCTCTGCTGGCACGCCAGAACTCAGAAGACCGGGGAACCGCACACAAAGGAGGACAGCTCCCATGGATCGGTCCCGGATCGACAATCAAAGCATTTGAAGATGCGGCCTACAAGCTGAAAGACGGCGAGACATCACAACCCATAGAATCACCGGTCGGCTTCCACATTATCCGGATGAACGGTCGTCGTCCCCTCGAATCATACACACGTTTGAAACCGACTCTTGTCAAAGCACTCGAACAACGTGACATTAAAGAAAAGTCGGGAGAACATACCATTCAAAAAATGATCAGCGCTTCCCACGGAAAGCTGACTCGCGACATGGTGATTGACAGCCTACTCAATAAAGCTACAGCACAAGACCCGACCTTGAAATACTTGATTCAGGAATACTACGACGGACTGCTCCTCTACGACATCAGTAAAGCAAAAGTCTGGGACAAAGCTGCCAACGACACAATAGGACTCGAAAAATACTTCAAAGAACATAAAAAATCTTACAAGTGGACCGAGCCGCGCTTCAAAGGTTTCTTGTTTTACACGACCGACAAGAAGTTGATTAAGCCCGTCGCCAAAATGCTGCGGAAAATCAAGGATAACAGCTGGGACAAAGCCATAGACAAGGCCTTCAACACGGACTCGACTGAACGCGTCAAGGTCATGATCCCGGACTATTTCAAGAAAGGCGACAACAAATATGTCGACGAGTTGGTCTTCGACGGACCACAAGTAAAGCGACCAGACGGTTTCGATTATATCGGCGTTGCCGGCAAAAAGTTGAAGAACCCGAAGGAACTCAACGACGCAATGGGCATGGTCATCGGAGATTATCAAGAAGAGCTCGAACGCCAATGGGTGGAGAGCCTCAGGAAAAAATACACATTCGAGGTAAACAAGGAAATCCTGAAAACGGTAAACAATCACAATGACTAAAATCAAAGAACTGGCCACTATTCTCGCCATAAGTTTGGTCTTCGCTATTCCGGCCGGAGCACAGAGAAACATTGCCGACGAGGTGATTTGGATTGTCGGCGACGACCCGATTCTTCGTTCCGACGTAGAAGCCGAACGCCTGAACTCGGAACTGAGCGGGCAGCAATACGACGGCGACCCATTTTGCCGGATCGCAGAACTGATTGCCGTACAGAAGCTCTTCCTGCACCAAGCAGAAATCGACAGCATTGAAGTGACAGAGAGTGAGGTACAATCGGAAATCAGTTTCCGCGAGAATCAATACCTGCAAAACTTCGGCTCTACGGAACGCATTGAACAATTCACAAAAAAAACGATGCGGCAACTCCGCGAAATGTGGCGTGAGCCTGCACGCAACAACCTCCGCATCCAACGAATGCAACAAAAAATCGTGGAAAACGTGAAGGTCACCCCAGCCGAAGTACGCCTGTTCTATAAAGACATGCCCGAAGACAGCCTTCCTCTTGTTCCAACACAAGTCGAAGTACAAATCATCACGCAAACGCCCGAGGTTCCACGCAAAGAGATTGAACGCGTAGAAAATCAACTGCGTGAATATGCCCGCCGGGTGAACGAAGGCGAGACTGAGTTTTCTACACTGGCCATGCTTTACTCGCAAGACGGTAGTGCACGGAATGGCGGAGAACTCGGTTACATGAACCGCACGGCGCTCGCTCCGGAATTTGCGAATGTAGCATTCAGCCTTACAGACCCCAAGAAAGTATCGAAGATCGTTAAGACTGAATATGGCTACCATATCATACAACTTATTGGCAGACAGGGTGACAAGGTCAACGTCCGTCACATCTTGTTGAAACCGGAGGTTCCACAAAGCGAAATAGACAAAGCCCTGTCGCGCTTGGACTCTATCGGTAATGATATACGGGCGGGAAAATTCTCTTTCGATGAAGGTGCGGCCTACATATCTGACGACAAAGATACACGTAACAACCATGGCATTATGGTGAACGTAGACGAGGAAATGGGAGAGAGAACGTCGCGCTTCAAGATGCAAGACTTACCCCAAGACGTCGCCAAAGTCGTCGATACGCTCAAAACAGGCGAGATTTCCCAGCCATTCACAATGATTAAGAACGGCGGTCAGGAAGTCTGCGCCATCGTTAAAGTCAAGAATCGCATCGAACGCCACCGTGCCAACATGCAAGAAGATTTCCAACTGCTCAAAGACCGAGTACTGGCTAAACGCCGCGAAGAAAAAATTGAGCAATGGATAAAAGACAAGTTAAAGACAACATACGTCAGGATGAACCCGGAAATTGCAGAGTGCGACCTGAAATACTCCGGGTGGCAAAAATGATAAACGTGACCACGTGATGAGCCGTCACTCATATTTACTTAGGCTGGCTTGGACCGGGATGCTCCTCATCCTTGTCCAAGCCTACGCTTTCTCACAAACTGACAGGCCGAGAACGCCGAGCAAGGACATAGTCGAACTCATCCACTCGGATAACCTCAGGCATAATCAATTTCTCAACCCCGACGCCCGCATCCTAACGGGCAACGTACATTTGTTCCATAACGGGATTCAAATGTACTGCGACAGCGCATACCAATACGAGACTACGAACTCTGTCGAAGCGTTCGGACACGTGAAAATCATCCAAGGAGACACACTCTCTCTAACGGGCGACTATCTTTTTTATGACGGGAACACGCAGCTCGCGCAAGTACGCCACAACGTCGTAATGAAGCACCGCGAATCCACGCTCTACACCGACAGCCTCAACTATGACCGCCTTTACAACATAGGTTACTTTTTCGAGGGCGGTCGCCTCGTCGACGGAGACAACATCCTGACGTCCGACTGGGGCGAATACTTTCTTAATACGAAAGAAGCCCTTTTCAACTACAACGTCCACCTCACCAGCCCGAAATTTGACCTCACATCCGATACCTTGCATTATAACACACAGACTAAATGGGCCGAGGTGATGGGGCCGTCTAACATTAAGGACAAGGAGAACAACATCTACACTGAGCATGCCTACTACAACACCACCACCGAGAACGTCCGTCTGATGGATCGTTCCGTTGTAGCCAACAAAAACGGCAGGCAAATGATAGGCGACAGCATCTCATATGACAAACAGAGCGGCATGATGCGCGCTTTCGGCAACGTCATATACGATGACAAGTCCAACAAAAACATGCTCACGGGCGAATACTGCCAATACAACGAACTGACTGGCCAAGCCTACGCCACAGACAAAGCCTTGCTCAAAGATTATTCCAACACCACCGACACGCTATTCGTTCACGCTGACACGCTCCGTCTGTACACCTACAATATGGATACAGACTCTGTCTATCGCGTGCTGCACGGCTACTTCCACGTCCGTGCCTACCGTTCGGACGTGCAGGCCGTATGCGACTCGCTCGTCTACAACACCGGCATCCGACGGATGGCCATGTACCGTGATCCCATCGTATGGAACAATAAGCAGCAACTGCTCGGTGAGGAAATCTATACTTTCCTCAACGACTCCACCATCGACAGCGTGCGCGTTGAGAACCAAGCCCTGCTGGTTGAACAGTTCGACAGCATCCACTACAACCAAGTGACAAGCCAAATCATGAAGTCGTACTTCGAAAAAGGAGAAATCCGAGAAAATCAAGCGGAGGGCAACGTTTACGTCATCTACTACCCCTTGGACGAGGACAGTGTCATCGTTGGACTGAACTATACAGAAACGAGCCAGCTGAGAATGTTCATGGAAAACCGGAAACTCAAAAGGATATGGACACCCGAAGCGACAGGTACATTCTACGACGTCTCGATCATTCCAAACGACAAACTCAGACTTGAAAATTTCGCGTGGTTCGACTACATTCGCCCTCGTGACAAATTCGATCTGTTCGAATGGCGACCGAAGAAAGCCGGCACAGAACTCAAAAAGCAAATACGGCGCTCCGCACCACTGCAAACCTTGGGCAAAAAAGCGTAACCTAACAAGTCATGGGAGGAATCATTCAACTTTTGCCGGACTCCGTCGCCAACCAAATTGCGGCGGGAGAGGTTATCCAACGTCCTGCATCCGTCATCAAAGAGCTGGTCGAAAACGCTATCGATGCCGGTGCCTCGCTCATCCAAGTATGGGTCGTGAATGCAGGGAAAACCAACATCCAAGTAGTAGACAACGGTTGCGGACTTTCTGAAACAGACGCACGCTTGGCATTTGAGCGGCATGCCACGTCGAAAATCCGAAACGTCACAGACCTGTATGCCCTTCATACTATGGGCTTCCGCGGAGAAGCGCTGCCATCTATTGTAGCCGTAGCACAGGTTGAACTGAAAACACGCACCGCCGAAGAAGAATTGGGAACACGCCTTCTCATCGAAGGGTCGAAGATCATTGAACAAGAACCCATCGCCTGCCCCGTAGGTGCCAATTTCTCGGTCAACAATCTCTTCTACAACATTCCGGCCCGGCGCAAATTTCTCAAATCCAACCAAACGGAACTAAACAACATCCTGAACGAATTTGAGCGCATCGCGCTGGCCAACCCGTCTGTTGCCATGCAGCTCCACAACGAAGGGAACTGCCTGCTCAACCTCCCGGCCGGCAAACTGCGCCAACGCATTCTGGGCATCTTCGGAAAGAAGCTCGACAAGAACCTTATCCCCATTCATGTGGACACCACACTCGCCAAACTAGACGGTTACATCGGTACACCAGAAAGTTCGAGAAAGAAAGGTGCGCAACAATTCTTCTTTGTTAACGGTCGCTACATGCGACATCCCTACTTTACACGGGCTGTGCTGTCCGCCTATGACCGCCTGATACCCGAAGGAGAGAACATTCCGTTCTTCATCCACATTAATGTCGACCCAGCCCGCATTGACGTCAATATCCATCCGACTAAAACTGAAATAAAATTTGAGGACGACCAAGAGATCTGGCACATCATCGTTGCTGCGGCACGTGAAGCTTTGGGCAAATTCTCATCCGTGCCAACTATTGATTTCGACGTCAGTTTCCGCCCGGATATCCCCGCTTTCTCAGACAACAAGCACGCGACAATCCCGTCTGTCAAAATCGACACGGGCTACAACCCTTTTGACCATCCGTCTGTCCCGCAATCATACAGAACTCCAAACAGCGGTGCCTCACAATGGAATGAACTATACGACGCACTGCAACAGTCTCCCGTAACTTCCGCCAACAGCCATGATGAAGAGACAACGCCGCAAAATGTGCCCGACAGCCTTTTCGAAGATACTGAAACAGACTGGGAAAGTGTCGATACGGATTTCATCCAATTCAAGGGTCGTTTCCTGATCACCTCAGTCAAATCCGGCCTTATGCTCATCGACCAACATCGCGCCCACGTCCGTATCCTTTACGAAAACTACAAACGAAACATCGAAGAGCAACATGGATTGTCACAAGGGGTACTCTTCCCCCAAATGATGCAACTGTCCCCTTCTCAGGCCAAACTCCTGGCCGATGTTATGGACCAGCTGAAATACATCGGCTTCGACCTTGCTCCAATGGGCGGTGGGAGCTACGCTATCAACGGTGTCCCCTCCGGGACCGAAGGCCTCGACCCTGTGCAATTACTGCTCAATATCATCGAGGAAATCTCCCAAGGAAGCAATAAGAAACCTGGTGACGAAATCTACCACACGATAGCATTCGCCATGGCTAAGAAGGTGGCGGTTCCCATCGGTCAGGTGATTGGAGAAAAAGAAATAAAAGCCCTCGTGGAACAACTCTTCGCCTGTGAAACGCCAAACTATACTCCGGACGGAAAGACTGTCATTGTCATTATCCCACAGGACAACATAAACCGGCTGTTCGGTTAAATCTTCTGTGCGAAAGCCATCTTCAACGCGTACTACCACTCGCAATTCGCACACGCCAAAATCCTAACAACATCAAGGGCGGCTTCCTGCAATTGGAAGCCGCCCTTGATGTAATTAATAATGTGTCAGCCGCTCTCAAAGAATACCTTGCGCCATCATAGCCTTGGCTACTTTCATGAAGCCGGCCACATTGGCTCCCCGCACATAGTTCACATAACCGTCCGGCTGTGTACCGAACTTCACACACTGCGCATGGATATTCTGCATGATCTGTTGAAGCCGCTGGTCGACTTCTTCTGCTGTCCAACTGAGCTTCTGTGCGTTCTGCGTCATTTCCAGTCCCGACACCGACACGCCACCGGCGTTGGCAGCTTTGCCCGGAGCATAAAGAATCTTGGCTTCGAGGAAAGCATCGATGGCCTCAGGTGTCGACGGCATGTTAGCACCCTCGCTCACTGCAAAGCAGCCATTAGCCAAAAGTGTCTTGGCGTCTTCTCCTGTCAGTTCATTCTGCGTTGCGCTCGGCATGGCGATGTCACACTTCTCACCCCAAGGACGCGCCCCGGGAACGTACTTCACACCATACTGCTCTGCATATTCGCGAATACGGCCACGATAAAGATTCTTCAACTCCATGATATAGTCAAGTTTCTCGCGGTCAATTCCGTCCGGGTCGTAAATATACCCATCTGAGTCAGACATTGTCACGACCTTAGCTCCCAATTCTATAAGTTTTTCGGCGGTGTACTGAGCCACATTACCAGAACCGGAAATCGTAACGACCTTGCCTTTCAGGTCAATACCACGAGTTTTGAGCATTTCAAGCAAGAAATATACATTACCGTAACCAGTGGCCTCCGGACGGATCAGCGATCCGCCAAATTCAAGTCCTTTTCCGGTCAGCGTTCCGGTATTCTCGCGTGCCATTTTTTTATACATTCCGTACATATAACCAACCTCGCGTCCGCCGACACCGATGTCTCCGGCAGGCACGTCGGTGTCCGGACCGATATGACGCCATAGTTCCATCATGAACGCTTGGCAAAAGCGCATGATTTCCGCATTCGACTTCCCACGCGGGCTGAAATCCGAGCCACCTTTTCCACCTCCCATCGGCAACGTGGTCAATGCGTTCTTAAACGTCTGTTCGAAAGCCAGGAACTTCAAGATGGATTGATTGACCGAAGAGTGGAAACGTATACCTCCCTTGTACGGGCCAATGGCATTATTATGCTGTATACGGTATCCCATATTGGTCTGCACCCGTCCACTGTCGTCCACCCAAGTCACGCGAAACGAGAAGATACGGTCTGGAATGCACAGACGCTCAATCAAATTCGCTTTCTCAAACTCAGGGTGCTCATTATAGACATCTTCGATGGTTTCCAAGACCTCTTGAACGGCTTGGTGGTACTCCGCCTCGCCAGGGAAGCGGCGTTTCAGGGTGTCTAAGACTTCTGCTGCTTTCATACTCTACTTGATAAACGTTTCTTTATATTCTGATTTCATTTGCAAAGGTAATACTTTTTGAACTATAAACAACTATTAAGTATATAAAAATAATGATGGCTTTCAAAAAGACAGCACAGATGCTTATAATCAAACGTCCTGGTCTTGCAGGAAGTCCGTCAGCGTACGGTACAATGCTACCCGCGACTTCCAAAAGAAACCGTTAATAATGAAGTAACCCTTGCGCAACGGTTGGTCCCAGTCGGTCTGTCTCCACCTCCCGACACGAAAAATCCAGTCGTAGTGACAGATAATCCTGTCAGGGCGACGGCATTTTCTGTCGCTGCGACCATTTAAACAAATGACCGCTTACCTATTATAATAGGCATACACGTTATACACATGCAACAGGTTCATATCCCCAAAACATACGAAGGAAAAGCAAGCGGAGCCGAGCATGAAAAAACACCCCGCTCACAAAAGGTACTCAACTAATGGCTGAAAAATTGACATTACGTCCCCGCCACTGACGAAGGGTTGACCATATCATGCTGTGCTGTGGCAAGTTTTCGTAAGGATCAACCCGCAAGACTTCTTCGGCAGCCTCGCGCGCCACAGACAACAAATCGACATCGCGAACAACGTTCGCTATCTTCAAATCAAATGGCAATCCGCTTTGTTGCGTGCCTTCGAGGTCGCCTGGGCCACGCAATTTCAAATCCTCTTCTGCGATGCGGAAGCCATCCGTCGTCTCCACCATGACACCGATGCGCCTGCGCGTTGAATCACCCAGCTTGTAACCCGTCACCAAAATGCAGTACGACTGGTCGCCTCCCCTGCCGACGCGTCCTCTCAACTGATGCAACTGCGCCAGCCCGAAACGTTCGGCGTCCTGAATGACCATCACCGTGGCATTAGGAACGTTCACCCCCACCTCAATGACAGTCGTACTGACAAGTATCTGCGTTTCCCGCCGCAGAAAAGCCTGCATGGCAGCCTCTTTTTCCTGCGGCTTCATCTTCCCGTGCAATTTCCCGACCTTATAATCCGGGAAAGCCTCGCTCATTGCGACGAAACCGGTTTCAAGATTCTTCAAATCGCTCCGCTCACTCTCTTCAATCAGGGGATAAACCACGTACACTTGCCGCCCTTTTTGCAGTTCCTTACGCATACCTCCGTAAAGCAAATCGAGACGGTCTGAATAATAGTGAAGAGTTCGTACCGGCTTCCGTCCTGCGGGCAACTGATCAATGACAGAAACATCGAGGTCGCCATAAACAGTCATAGCCAGCGTTCGGGGTATCGGGGTAGCCGTCATGACGAGAATGTGCGGCGGATTGACGTTCTTGCTCCACAACTTAGCCCGCTGCTCCACACCAAAACGATGCTGTTCGTCTATCACGACAAGCCCAAGATTCAAAAAAGCGACAGTCGGTTCGATAACAGCATGCGTACCCACCAGAAGATTGACAGAGCCATCGGACAAGCCGCTCAACACGGATTCGCGCCGCTTTCCTTTGACACTTCCGGTCAACAGTTCAACACGAATGGGAAGTCCGCCGGTCATCTGGACAAGCGTCGCATAATGCTGTTCGGCCAAGATTTCAGTGGGAGCCATCAAGCATGACTGATATCCGTTATCGCCTGCAATGAGGCAAGCCATGAGGGCCACCATCGTCTTGCCAGAACCGACGTCACCATGCAACAAGCGATTCATCTGGCGGCCACTGCCCAAATCGGCACGGATTTCCTTCATCACACGTTTCTGCGCGTCCGTCAACTCAAAGGGGAGCTTCTCGCGATAAAACTGCATGAAAAGATCACCGACCTTGGAAAAGACGAAACCACGGAACTTCATTTTCCGGTTCTTGGCATAACGAAGGATGTCTAACTGCAAAAAGAACAGTTCGTCGAATTTAAGACGCCGCTCTGCCTGCGCCAAGTATTCCGTATTCTGTGGAAAATGCAACGTCCGCAACGACGGCGCCAACGGACACAGTCGGTAACGCTCCATGAGATAGGCCGGAAGGCTTTCTTCGGGTTCAGAAGCTGGCAAGTTGGAAAATGCGGTGCGCATGATGTCGGCCATCGTCCTCGACGTGAAGTTATGCCGCTTCATCCGCTCCGTTACCCGATAATAGGGTTGGAACGTACACGCGTCTGACTTGAATTTCTCTGCATGCTCGAGCTCGGGATGGGCAAACGAGATATGACCGTTGTAGAACGTCGGCTTACCTAACACGATGAGGAGCTGGCCTATTTTATAGTTAGCCTCCACGCGTTTGTAAGCATTGAACCACACAAATTCTACCATGCCTGTCCCGTCTGAGAACAAAGCCTTCAAACGTTGCTTGCGCCCGACCCCTTCCACTTCATAGTCCACGATGCGTCCACGAAGCTGTACGTAAGGCATTCCTTCGTGTATCTCGTTCACACGATGCACAGCTGTGCGGTCTATATACTTATAGGGGAAATTATATAACAAGTCCCGCACGCTCCTTACGTCAAGCTCTCCCGCAAGCAGCTTGGCGCGTTCGGGGCCTACGCCTTTAAGATATGTAATATCCTGGTATAAATAACTCCGGATGGCCACTCCGTCCTTTGTTATAACATTGAGGGTTCCAACCTCATTCAATCGAGGAGCATGTCGTGCTTTATTTTCTCAACCACTTCCGCCCAACGCAAACGTTCTACTATGGCAAAAGCGAATGGAAAGACTGCACCTGGGCCGCGGCCGGTAATGATATTCCCGTCCACCTCGACCATTTTCCCCGTACATACCGCGCCATCAAGCTGAGGCTCAAAACCGGGATAACAGGTGGCCCGCCGCCCGGCCAACAGACGGCTTCGACCCAATAAGGCAGGGGCTGCACAAATGGCCGCTACGGGACGGCCGCTTTGCACATGGCTAACCATCGCTTTCCGAAGGCCGTCATGTAGTCCGAGATTCGTCATTCCGGGCATTCCACCTGGGAATACGAGCATTTCGCTGTCTTCGACACCGCAACGGCGGAAAAGGTTGTCAGCCATAATCGGTATGTTGTGCGCCCCGCGGATAAGACGCGCTCCCGTGATCGACACGGTCAGCACCTCAATCCCTGCCCGGCGCAGGATATCCAGCGTACCCAATGCTTCGATTTCTTCGAAGCCGTCGGCTAAAAAAAGATGTACCATATTTATCGTTCTGTTGATTATATCTGTTTCCTTATTTCAAACAAGCCAAGTAACGGCGGATTGTCTCTTGCAAGCCGAGGTAGAGCGCATCGCAGATAAGAGCGTGCCCTATGCTTACTTCGTCCATCCAAGGAATACATTCATGCAGATAGGCCAAGTTCTCCAAGCTCAAATCATGCCCGGCGTTCAAGCCCAAGCCAAGTTGTTTCGCCACATTGGCTGCTTCCACGAACGGTGCCACAGCACCCTCACGATCGGCGGCATAACCTGCTGCATAAGGCTCAGTGTAAAGTTCCACGCGGTCAGCACCACAAGCAGCCGCTCCTTCAACCATGGAGGTGTCTGCCGAAACAAAGATCGAAGTCCGGATTCCCGCTGCTCTCATTTCGGCCACAACGGTTTTCAAAAAAGCTGCATGCGCCACCGTATCCCACCCATGATTGGAGGTCAACTGTTCCGTGGAGTCTGGCACCAAGGTCACTTGGGCCGGCCGCACTGCCAGCACCAACTCGCGGAATCTCTCGTCGGGATACCCCTCGATGTTAAACTCCGTGCGCAACGCTGGTTTCAACGCAAAAACGTCCGAACGCCTGATATGTCGCTCATCAGGACGCGGATGTACTGTGATGCCTTGCGCACCGAACGATTCACAATCGAGCGCCACTGCCAGCACATTCGGATTGTTCCCTCCTCGTGCATTTCGCAACGTGGCGACTTTATTTATATTCACGCTAAGTTTTGTCATTGCCTGCTATGCTTTATCGGATCATTGAGCCCATTTAATTAGTCGCTAGGAAATGGCCGCATTCCAGCTTTACCGAGAAGAAAGCCAGCTTTTGCTTGTTCCAGCGCGCACCTTTCCGTATATTTGCAAAAGTAATAAAAAAACTTCGTTCCCGAGACATAAGAAACCAAGGGAATAAATGTTTTTTCCATTCATACTTACGAAAAAGATGAAAATAACGTTATTCGGGAACACCTGCCAAGCTGAGAAAAGCCAATACGTGCATCAAGTCATCGGAAAGCTGTCACAGCATGGAGCCACCATAACCATAGAGCCTTCGTTCCGGGCATATCTCGACACGATAGGTTTCCCGATTGCCTCATTTGAGAGTGACAAGGAATTGCAAGGCGTTGACTTAGCCGTCTCAATCGGCGGCGACGGCACATTCCTAAGTACAGCCGCTCACGTCGGCGGCAAGAATATCCCCATCCTCGGTGTCAACACGGGACGGCTGGGATTTCTGGCCGACATCTCGCCGGAATACATCGACCAAGCCATCGATGCTTTGTTCCGGAAAGACTACGCTATCGAGAGCCGAAGCATCATCGAAGCCACCAACGACGAACGGCCCTTCAACCACTACCCCTTTGCCCTGAACGAAGTTGCCGTGCTCAAACACGACAACTCCTCTCTAATCGACATCCGCACTGAGATAGACGGTGAGCTTCTCACGCACTACATCGCCGACGGCCTCATCGTCAGCACGCCGACTGGTTCAACCGGCTACTCCCTTAGTGCAGGCGGACCGGTCATCGTGCCCGGGACACAGACGCTCTGCCTTTCAGCCGTCGCCCCGCACAGCCTTTACATCCGCCCTGTCGTCTTGAACGATGACGTCACCATCACCCTGACCGTACAAAGCCGTAGCCACAACTTCCTTGTCGCCATCGACGGCCGCAGCGAAAGTTTCCGCTCCGGAACTACAATCACACTCCGCCGGGCTTCCTATGATATTAAAGTCATGAAAATACGCCACAAGAACTTCTTCGACACACTGCGGACGAAGATGATGTGGGGCGCGGACAACCGTTTATGATCACCGGACAAATAAGGTGAAAGACGAAACGCCAAATGAAGAGAGAGTTCACGCCCTTCCGATTAGCCAAGCCGCAATCTATATTCGTGAGACATAGACAATGAACTTCAAGAAAGCCATCTCGAAACACACATTGAGCTCCATGTGGTCCAGCACACGTTGGCTGTGGAACGTGTGGCAGGGTCACCGCATACAAGCCACCCTGAATACCATTATCGGCATACTGAACGTCGCGGCGGGACTCACTTTCGTATGGGCCACCAAGCTGACCATCGACATCGCCACACACACAGACGCCCGCCTCACCCTGAACGAGGCCTTACTCCTGCTCTCCGCCATTCTTGCCGTCGAGATCGCCTTAGGTATGTGCAGCCGATGGATTCGCGCCACACTGGGAGTGAAAGCCCAAAACAGCATGCAAGCGCGCACTTTCGGCCACTTGCTTCACAGCACATGGCGCGGACTTCAATCCTACCACAGTGGTGACATGCTCAACCGTATCGAGAAAGACGTCACAACTGTCGTGAGCTATCTGACCGAATCGCTTCCTGCGCTCATCACGACCGTAGTCCAATTCGCGGGAGCTTTTCTCTTTCTTTTCCTAATGGACCGCACGCTGGCACTCATAATTGTATTTCTGCTCCCGATATTCCTGGTCATCAGCCGCCTCTACGTCAGCCGAATGAAAGCACTCACCCATCAAGTCCGCTCGACAGAAAGCCGCATCCAGGCACTCGTGCAGGAAAGCATACAGCACAACCTCGTCATCAAAACGCTCGAACGATGCGCAACCGTGCTGGCCAACCTCCAGACACTGCAAGGACAACTTTGCGGCGAAGTCCGCCACAAGACCCGTTACTCACTCATCTCATCCGCGGTGATGAACATCGGATTTTCGGCGGGCTACCTTTTCACATTCGGCTGGGGCGTCCACAACCTTTCGGATGGGCTCATCACATACGGCGCCCTCATCGCTTTTGTCCAACTGGTCGGACAGATTCAAGGCCCTGCCCGCAACCTTACCCGTTTCATCCCTATTTTCATCAGCGCGTACACCTCAGCCGAGAGGCTCATCGAGCTGGAACGCATCCCCCCCGAAGACACTGCAACGAACACGAAAAACCTTAAAGGAGGAGTAGGCATCCGCCTGCGCGACGTAACATTCTCTTATGCCCCGACCGAGCGGAAAATCATTTCAAACCTGAAATTCGACTTTCCGCCCGGAAGCCGCACAGCCATACTCGGAGAAACGGGTGCAGGGAAAACGACCCTCGTACGCATGTTGCTTGCCCTGGTAAATCCAACCCACGGAAGCATCACCCTCTACGACGCCACGCACGCCCTCCCGGTCACGACTTCCACCCGAAACCTTTTTGCCTATGTGCCCCAAGGCAACACCCTGCTAAGCGGAACCATCCGCTCGAATCTTCTCCTTGGCAACCCGAAAGCCACCCCCCAGCAGATGGAGCAGGCCCTATGCATGGCCCAAGCCGACTTCGTATTCTCGCTTCCCGAAGGGCTCGACACGCCCTGTGGCGAACAAGGAGGAGGACTTTCCGAGGGACAGGCACAACGCATCAGCATAGCCCGCACACTGCTGCGCGATGCGCCCATCCTGCTCTTCGATGAAGCTACCTCCGCCCTCGACAACGACACGGAAGCCAAAGTGATTAAACAAATCGTCCGCCACTTTTCAGACCGCACGCTCATTTTCGTCACACACCGCCCCTGCGTACTTGAATACTGCACACAACACCTCCATATGGAACGGGAAAAAACATAAAGTGGCAAACTTTTTCAGCCATAGGCTTGCCAGTTTCATCCGGAAAGCCTATCTTTGCACCCAGAAACAGCCGGGTAAGTGCTGCACGGCCAGCTCCCTTCGAATCCTCCAGGGCTTGACCGCAGCAAAGGTAGTTGGTTGTAGCGGCGCGATGCAGAGAGCTTACCCACCCGCCTCTTTAGCTCAGTTGGCCAGAGCACGTGATTTGTA
>ERZ779697.129-NODE-129-length-41063-cov-3.77419_pt1 | contig 41063 bp, 28 predicted proteins | sample MGYA00511881_ERZ779697 | MGnify/ENA primary metagenome ERZ779697 (study PRJEB29588, sample SAMEA2148105) | human gut metagenome | biome: human gut; feature: human-associated habitat; material: faeces | place: Denmark | collected 2008/2010 ... | reverse complement strand
GCTGCCACTCGGTCGGCCTCAGCCTCGCGTGCAGCCTGCTCTGCCTTGGCTTTCTCTTCGGCACTCTTGCGCTCTGCTGCCCTTGCCTCGGCTTTCAGGCGCTCCTCGCGTGCCTTAGCCTCAGCCACACGGCGCGCATTCTCGCGTGCAGCAGCCTCAGCGGCTGCCTTCTTGCGTGCCAGTTCTTCCGCCCTGCGCTTTGCGGCTGCAGCGGCTGCGGCAGCCTTTCTGCGGGCTTCGGCCTCAGCCCTTGCCTTGGCCTTAGCCACCTCCTCGGCTATCAGTTTGTCAATCTGAGCGTTAAGCGCAGCGTCTTTCTTGCGCTGGTCGGCAATGATCGACTGTATTGTCTTCTGCTGTTTCTGCAGAGTGTTAACCACTTGCTGCTGCTCGGCCTGCTTGCCCTGCAGCGCGGCACGTTCCTGCTGCCCCTTGTAGAGCAGATTGTTCTTGTGCCCTCTCACCCTCTGCAGTTCCTTGTTCTTGTCCTCTATCTGGCTCTGCTTTGCCTTCACCATCTCACCCTGTGCGCGCTGATAGGCCGCATATTCGCGGACAAATCTCAGACGGCGGTACATCTGGGCAAAGTTCTTGGCGCTGAATATAAACATCAGCTTGTCCTGTATTGTGCGGTTGCTCGCCATATATCGCATCGACTTTATATATTTAGCCTTGCGGTCCTGAAGCTGCTGTTCGAGTGTGGCGAGCTGATTTTTCAGCATGCCTATGTTGCCGTCTATATGCGTGATATCTTTCTGTATGCCTTCAATCGACTTCTGTCGTTGGTCGATTTCGCTGTTTATCATCATCAGATTGTCGAGCCGTTTCTTAACATCGGCTTTATTGGCACGCAGAAGCCGCTCCTGCTCCTTAATCTTGCGCTGTACGCTTGCACGCTGAGTGCGCAGTCCCTTGATTGAAGCATTCGAATAGTTGGCGGTCTTCGTTGTGGTTTTCTTCTTTGTGGTTTTCTTAACCACGCGCTTTGTAGTAGCTTTCTTCTTGGCGGTCTGCTTTTTCTGCGCCATGGAAGGAACCACGAAAGACAATGCCAGTAGAAATATAAATATCCTTCTCATTTACAACTTTAAGATTCTGTTAATAACATCCTGAGCCTCCACCTTTTTATATTTATCTGAAACCGAGGTGCGGCTTTCCCAGTCGGACGAAGTGTCTATTCCGCTCATAGATATGTTCACGGAAGCACCGTTGGCCTTCTTCACCGAACTGCTGTTCAGCATCAGGGTTATGTCTGTTGGAAACTTCTTTGCTCCGAGCGGCTTGAAGGTGCCGTAGGTGCACTTAACCGTGGTGCTTCCCTCGGTCTTGCTGTTGTAGGTAATGTCTACGGCCTTTATCTGTCCGCTTGTCTTGTCGGTCTGCCATACATAGTTCATGTTGCCCCGACTGAGCGTAACGAGCGTGTTTGCCACGGCATCGTTGAACGTAACGCCGAAGTTTTTGAGCGACGAGTCGGTTATGTTCTGCGTTCCGGGCACATAGAGCTGATTCCAGAACAGAGCCTGCAGAGCGTAAAAGTCGAGCCCGTTGCGCTGCAGAAAGTCAACATCTTTATATGAGGCTTTGATGTATTCCTTGTTGATGCGGTCTACCATGAGCACATAATCCTTGGTGAACTCTATGCGTCCGGCCTCCATCAGTCCGAACGGTGTGAGCTGTATGCGTATCACGTCGTCCTTCTTCATCTTCAGCGAGCCTGACACGGTGAGGTCCTTAGAACCGGCGTTGATGCTGAATTTTATCTTTGCTGATATAGCCTTCGCATAAACTTCATTGTCGTAAACCTTGCGCAGGAAGTCGGTCTTGCGCGCCAATACGTTTTCAACATCGTTCTTGCCCGACGACAATGACGAGCCGCCAGACATGGCAACCTTCTTTGTGCCGCACGAAACTACGGTGAGACACACTGCCGAAAAGATGATGCTGCGAAACAGCCTGCTTTTATTTTTCAACATATTTCTTCAGTTTTATTTTTCTTATTAACACCTTCTTGTCCTCATCGCCAATCTGCTTCAGAGCCTCGCGCCAATATTCAAGCGCCTTGTCGGTATCACCGTTCATTATGTGAATGTCGCCGGCATGCTCAAGCAGCACTGCGCTGTTGGTGGTGTCGTTCTTTATCGCCATGTCGATATACGGCTGGGCGTCTTTATATTTTTTACGCTTGAACAGAATCCATGCGTATGTGTCAAGATAAGTGCTGTTGTCGGGTTCGGCCTGCACCGTGCGGTAACTCATCTGCTCGGCCTTTTCGAGGTCTTTGCCTTCTTCCGACAGATAGTAGGCGTAATTGTTCAGACAGCCGAAGTTGTCGTCCTTCCACTGCAGACAGCTGTCATACGCGGCATAGGCTTCCTTCCCCATACCCTTGCTGTAGAGAATGTCGCCCATAATGGCGTAGAAGTCTGAAACTATTGAGGGATTGCTTTGGTCGTCAATCTGACTCACTCCTTTCTTTAATGCCTCGAGGGCGTTGTCGTCATCATCTTTCTGAACGTATGCCAGTCCGAGGAAATAATAAAACACCATTTCGTCGGGATTATATTCGAGTGCCTGGCGCGAAAGTTCTATCACGCGGTCAAACTTCTGCTCATTCCACATGGCCTGTATCAGCTGTATGCGTGCAGCTGCGTTGTCGGGCGATATGGTCAGCACCTTTTCGAGCATCTTCGAGATAGAGTCCTGCGGCATATTCTTCAGTGTCATGTATGCCGCGCACAGCTGTGCCATGTCGGATGTTTCCTGCGGCTGCTCCAGTATTCTATTGAACAGGCCGAGCACCTGAGTGCTGTCGCCTCCGTTCTTTTCGTTATCGGCAACCACCTGTCTCATAAGCGTCATCTTGGTGTCAACCGACGTCTTGGGATTCAGCAGCATGCCTTCCTGTATCGAGTCGGCCTGCAGGGTGTCGCCCGTGGTTCTGTAATAGTCGATCATCGACATACGCGCCTGAGGGTTTCCGGGGTCCTGCTTCAGCACTTCCATATATTGTTTGTAGGCTTCTTCGGGCTTACCGTTCTGCAAAAGCCAGTTACCCATCATCAGCCTGTAGCTCATGTCGTTGGGATATTTGTCCGCCATCGACTTCAGCTCGTTAAACTCAAGGTCTTTCTTGCCCTGCAGCGAGTACACGTGCATCTTTACCAGCGTTGTCTGCTCACTGCTGCCTTCAAGCGCCTCAAGGCGGCCGACGGTCTTTATCACGTCATCGTATTTTTTATTCTTGAGATAAAGCTGATATAATATATCAAGCACATCAGAACGCTCCGGACTGTTGTGCGACAGCTTTTCGTATGCTTTTATTGCCTCGTCGCTGTTGCCTATACGCAGATATCCCGTGGCAAGACTCTCAAGATAGGTGTTGTTACTCGGGTCAAGCTCGGCAGCCTTCTTTATGTTTTCAAGTGCGGCAGTGTCACCATTGAGCACTCCGCTGTAAGACGACATCATAAAATATGCCTCTGCCGCATTGGGGTTAATATCAAGGCAGTGGCTCAACAGGTCGTATGCCGCATCGTAGTTGCCTGCCACCTGCTGTTTGACGGCCTCAAAATAATAAATCTTGAAGCGCAAGCTGTCGTTATGGCTTATGGGCGGAACTGTTATTCCGGCAGACGCCGCGCCCTCATGCCCGGCACTTGACGCTACACCGTGGCTGCAGCCTGTAAATATGGCAGCCGCCGAAAGCAGCGCCATGATGTATGATGTTAGTCTTTTCATCTGAATTGTTGAAATGCGAATCTTGCTGTTATTTCACTCCCGTGTGGCCGTAGCCTCCTGCGCCGCGCTCTGTCTCGTCTAGCACGCTCACCTCTACAAATTCTGCCGTCTCGTGGCGCGCTATAATCATCTGTGCTATACGCTCGCCGTCGTTGATAACAAAGTCGGCATCCGAAAGGTTTATCAGCAGCACCATAACCTCGCCTCTGTAGTCGGCGTCTATCGTACCCGGAGAGTTAAGCACCGTTATGCCGTGCTTTAGGGCAAGTCCGCTACGCGGGCGCACCTGTGCCTCATAGCCTTCGGGCAGTGCGATGTAGAGTCCCGTGGGTATAAGTTTCCGCTCCATGGGGCGCAGCGTTATCGGGGCGTCGATGTTTGCCCTGAGATCCATACCTGCACTCTGCGCCGTGGCGTATGCCGGAAGCGGCTGGTGCCCTTTGTTGATTACTTTTACGGGTATCATAATTTTTATTCTGTTTGTCAGGTTTAAGCGGCGCATGCCTTGGCTTTACGCCACATGCCGGCATCAGCCGGCCCACAGCTGGCATGCTGCCGGTTACGTTACTTCATTTTGTTTGCAAAAATAGCTATTTATATTTACATAATTGTATTTTTATAGCTAAAAAGAAAGAATTTAGCCATTTTTAGATTACTTTTGCGCAGCTAACCGCCGTATTGTGCATACGGCCTTATTTTGCAGAAAGATGATGAACTGGAAACAACTTATATCGAATAAAAGACTGGGACAGGAGTCGCGCCACGCCATAAGGCACGACGACCGCTCTGAGTTTAAGCGCGACTACGACCGGCTGATATTCTCGGCGCCGTTCCGCCGCATGCAGAACAAGACTCAGGTGTTCCCTCTCCCGGGCAGCATTTTCGTACATAACCGCCTCACCCACAGTCTGGAGGTGGCAAGCGTGGGCATGTCGCTCGGCAACGACGTTGCCCACTGCGTTATGAAGACAAGGCCCGAACTTGCCGACACACTGTTCACGCAGATTGGAACCATAGTAAGCACGGCATGCCTGGCGCACGACATGGGCAACCCGCCGTTCGGACACTCCGGCGAGAAGGCCATTCAGACGTTCTTCACCGAGGGCAAGGGGACGTATCTCAAAGACCGGCTGAGCCCCGAGATGTGGAACGACATAACTCACTTTGAGGGTAACGCCAACGCGTTCCGTCTGCTTGCTCACCGCTTCAAAGGGCGCCGCGACGGCGGATTCGTGATGACTTACACCACGCTTGCGTCTATCGTGAAATATCCTTTTGCGTCGGCTCTGGCGGAAAAGGGGCACGGTAAATTCGGCTTTTTCTGCACCGAAGCCGATATTTTCAGACGTATTGCCGACGACCTCGGCATAATACGCAAGTCGGCCGACGGCAGTCCTGCCGAGTATGCGCGCCATCCGCTGGTATATCTTGTAGAGGCTGCCGACGACATCTGCTACGAGATTATGGACATTGAGGATGCCCACAAGCTGAAGATTGTAACGTATGAGGAGACAAAGCAGCTTTTCCTCGACTTCTTCGATGAAAAGGGGCAAAATCATATCATGCAGAGGATTCACGACGAGGAGATAACCGACGACAACGAGAAGGTGATATACATGAGGGCTTGCGTTATCAACGCGCTCGAAAGGGCTTGTGTAGACACGTTCATGAGGCACGAGGACGAGATAATGAGGGGCGAGTTCAGCGGCAGTCTTATCGACAGCATCGACGACAGACTGGTTAAGGCTTACCGCAACTGCACCGAACTTTCGAAAAAGAAAATATACAAGAGCAAGCCTGTGCTTGACGTAGAATTGAGCGGTTTTAAGATTATGGACAGTTTGATGGAGGTCATGACCGAGGCTGCTGTCAATCCGCAGCGGTTCTACTCGCGCCAACTTATCAGTCGCGTGAGCAGCCAGTATGACATCAGCGCGCCCGACCTCGAAACGCGCATCATGGCTGTTATCGACTATATCAGCGGCATGACCGACGTGTATGCGCTCGACATTTATCAGAAAATCAACGGAATTAGTCTGCCGATTGTATAAGCATAACAACCGCTAAGTTTCATTTAACGCGATAAACACATTCAGCCTCCATATCTTGCGGACATTTTTTCGCAGCAGATATGGAGGCTTCTGTTTTAACATTCTGCAACAGTTGGATTTCGTTTGGCACACTTTTATTTTTCCTTTCTTCATCAATCGCATTGTAAAAGGATAGCTTTTGCATCGTAAAAGGTATGCTTTTACAAGGCAAAAGGGCACGTTTTGCAAGCCAAAAGACGGTCTTTTACAACACGTTGAATATCAAGTTGTTACATAGTATAATAAAGATTTGCAAAAAGATGCACAACATACGGCAGACAGCAGACGAGAAGTCTGGCAAATGTTAAGTTAATATAAATATCTGTATACGCTGCAGCACCATGTAGCCAAGCGACTAAAGACTAATCTGCGCGCTCAGCATTATCTCGCGAGGGCGCAGATAGTAGTATGTGGTAGACGAGGACGCACTGCCGTAATATGTAACGGCATAGTTACGTCTGTTAAAGATGTTGCGCAGCTCGGCTTGCAGCCTTATCTTCTTCAGGCGCCACACAATGCCTGCATCGGCAAGCAGCGTGTTGACGGTCTGAGCCGACTGCAGTTCGTTGCGGTAATGAACGGCCGACAAGGTTATGTCTACATTGCCTATCGTCTGCGTGTAAGACAGGTTCTGACGCCAGCAGAACAGCACATTTTGGGCGGTTTCATCGGTGTTCATGCCGTTCATAGTGAATTGTCCCGTGTAATAAAATGTGCCGAAAGAAGGCGAGAAAGTTATTTCGGGCGACATGATAAAGGTGTGTGCCCTGTAGCCTGTAACGGCCGACATAGACAACTGTCCGCCCTCCGAATAGGCATACTGCAGTGCAAGACGCGTCTTTAGGTGCAGACTGAAAAAGCCCTTTGACACCTGTGCTTTTAAGAAGGCAGACTGCCGGCTATTGTCTCTTTCGGCAACATAATATCTGTATCGGCCGTCGGCTATGGTCATGTCGGTCATTAGGTTGCTTCGTGTATGGCTATAGATTGCCGTAAACGACCAAAAGAGTTCTCTTACGGGGCGCTTGTAGTCGTAAGTTATGTATGCGCTCAAGGTGCGGTCTACGGGCACAATACCGCACGTTGCGTAAGTTGTTCGGTAGTCGAATGTGTATTCATCGAGTGCGAATCTGCTCCATTCACCCGGTTTCATCGTATATCCGCCCCATGCTGTCAGTTCGCTGCGCATGCCGGTCTTGAGGTTAAGATAGAGCGACGGCGACGCATAAAGCAGGTTTCTGTTCTGCGCCGTAAGCCGCTGCCATCTTACGGGCACGCTTAAATTGAGTCTCAGGCTGCCGCGTCGGTATTCGAGTCCGGGCGTTGCGTAAACTTCCACTGAGGTGTTTCGTCCGCGAAGGTTGAGGTGTTCTATGGCGAAACCCACCTTATATTTTTGCGTGAAATATCTGCCGGGCAGAACCGTTTCAACGTTGTTGTCGGTATGCCAAAGCAGGTTTTTCAGTTCTTCCGTGGTTCCGTCAACGTTCAACGAGAACGGAGCGTAATGAAAATCGGCCGTCGAGCGCACCGCAAGAGTGTTGTCGCCGAACGTAAAAAGGCGCGAAAAATTGTTCAAAAGGCGCATTTCGGGCGTTTTCACCGTCTGTGCGGTGGTGCCTTGTGCTGTTCCTTCAATGTGCGAAATGCCTTCACGCCTTGTCCCTTCCGCCAGAAAATACTCGTTGCCGTAGACTTTTTCGTTGTTCAGCATACTTGTAAAATCTACGTAAACATTGTCGCGTTTCATCAAAGAACAGTCGGTTTCATCGGTAGTTTCAACGGTGGAACCGTCTAAATAGTATGACGATGTATTCGAGGTTTTCTGCTCCTCGTTGCCGTGCACGTATCCTGCCGTGATGCGCCAGTCGTTTCCCTTGGTCGTCTTTGCAGTGTGCTTCACGTTCAGACTGTATGAACGGTTGAAGCGCAGGCGGTTGTCATCGATGGGCGCGGCAAGCTCCGGCTGAGCCAACCACTGCGGAACATCTGCCCCTGAACCATATCCCGTGGTGCCGCCAACGGCAAGCACGTCGTTGCTGTGGCTTAGGTCGCGGCCCGAGCGGTCGTATTCGGCATCATACATGCGCTGTCTTTTCTGCCCGATCTGCAGCACATCTATTCCGCCCATAGGCTCAGTGCCTTTCAGCGGAAATGCCACATCTACGGCAGGCCGGAGCGTTGCCATCCATTTGTCGCGCGCTCCCGGCTTCAGTTTTATGTTCATTGCCACGTCGTCGGTGAACACTTTATCGCGCAGAGCCTTCACGGGCTGATCGTGCTGTATCACCTCTGCGCGATCAACATCTTCGGGCTTCAGCGCCTCGTTCAGTCTGTCGTAGCGTCCGCCCGTCAGGTCTAAGTCTTCAACGGTGAAACGGCTGATTTCTTTTCCGTTGAAACTTATTTTGCCGTTTTTATCGATGTCAACTCCGGGAAGTTTCTTCAGCACATCCTTCAGCGAGTTATCGCGCTTATCGGCAAACTTCGACAGGTCGTAGCTTATGGTGTCTCTCAGTCCGGCTATGCGTCCGCTCTTAACCTGAACTTCTCTAAGCTCAAACGCTTCTGGCGCCATCTGTATGCTTACATGCTGCCCCGGACTCACCCTTACAATGTTTTTGCGGTAACCGAGAAAGCTCACCGAAAGGCAGTCGCCTGCTTTTACGGCAATGGAAAATGCTCCCTTGTCGTCTGCATTGGTAAATGCCACCGGCTTTCCGCCACGCATCAGCGTTACCGCAGCCATGGGCAGCGGCTCATGGGTGGCAGAATCGGTAACAACACCTGTAACCGACTGCTGCGCCGAAACATACAAGCCGAACGGCAGCAACAGCAATGTCATAAATATTCTAATTATTCCTTTCATAACAAACAGTTTTACAAAGTCTGACAGCAGACGCCCTTTAACAACCTTACTACCGCTCTATCGGATTATACGGAACACCCTTAGGCGGAGCAACTGAATTGCCGCTACGGTCTTGCACCTTTACCGTTACCTTGCCATCGGCTGCCATATAACCTACAGGATCAGAATAATAACGGCGATAAAGACCGTCCAAATCCTTACGGCTAACCTTCTCATAGCCTTCACCTTTATAGTATATGGGGCGCGGTTCATCGGCTGTCTTTATTCCTATCGCATCAAACACATAATGGCGACGGCTGTCGTAAGCGCGCAATATGAGTCCAGGAAGTCCGCAGAGTTTCCACGGCCCAACGTATAGAGGTATGTCCTCGGCGTACCATGCGCTCCAAACGCGGCCCTTATAGCAGGCTGTGGCAAGCCGGCAGCGGTATCCCAAAATAGTAGCAGAGCTGTCGGGGCAAAGCTGCCACTGCGGTTTTTCCACACTTTCAACGCATACGAAGCGGTCAAGACCGAGTTTTTCGGTGAACGACGAGCGCCCCGTTTCGGGATAATTGGTATACAACCGCCACGGTATTCGGCCGAGAACGCTGTATTGTGTGGCGCCACGGCTTAGAAGTCCGGCATTGATCGAGTCACTTCTGTAGGCGTCGTAACTGTAGAAAGCTGTAACCTTGCGCCCAATTTCGAGCAACATCGTCTCGTGAGCCGCCTTCATCGGCACTTGCAGCGTGTCCTCAACATAAGCCATGTCATAAGTTATAACGTAGCGCAGAGTGTCGCACGGCTTTCCGGGCTGAAGGTCTTCAGGCGTAAACACATTGATGTTAGTCTGTGCGCTGCCCAACATTGCGCTGACGGCGAGAAGAGATATGGATATAATTCGCTTCATAGTAACAAAAGTTTTGGTTAATGCCGCAAAATTAACAAAGGCAGACCGATGAAAAGGCACATTTCTATTACTTGCGTATTACCGGGAATATTACTAAAATATTATCGCCGCCACGCAGTTCACCTTTATTTACTATATTTGCATACACATTGCCACGCCATGACACGGACGGCAATATGGCGCAAGACTCGAAGGCAAATCCGTAAACAAAACATAACCGCAAGATGAACCGAAGGATAAAACATGTCTGGACTATAAGCATCGTGGCGATGACTGCAATATTCGCCATGCAGGCTTACTGGCTCTACAACCAATATGAATACAGCAGCACGGTTAAGGCCGAAGAGCTGAAGCAGGCTTGCACCAAGGCGCTTGAAGAAGAAAAGGACATAAGGATTGACAAACAAGAGGACGGCAAAGACGACAGCAGCTACGTAAGAATGCAGATTGTGCTGAAGATCGACCAGAGCACAAAGAAGACAAAAGAAAAAGACAGACAGGTGAAATCTACGATAAGATACACCCTGCCCGACACAAAAAAGCAGCTGAAGGTGAGGAACATTGACATGACTGAAGGTGTGGAACTTACATCGAGATACATGGCCTCTCAGGAAAAGCGGTTCGACCGCAACATATTCGACTCGCTGCTGTATGCTGACGAAGGCATAAAAACAGACAGCTTCAGGTTTGTCAAGACAAACCGGTGTATGATAAAGCCGGCATTCAGCGTGAGCGGAGGACTAAGCAAGACGCTGCACGTAAGATATTCAACCAATCCGCTTGAAATGGAGGCCGTTGAAATGACTGTCCACGTACCGGCATCGCATATACTCATGCTGATGAGCCGGCAGCTTGCCGCAAGCATCGCATTGCTCGTCATACTGGGCTTCTGCATGATGTATCAGATCAAGACGATAATGATTCAGCGCCGCATAAACGCCATAAGGCACGAGTTTATGAAGAACATGATCTACGAGATGAAGCAGCCGCCCGCCAAGGCTGCCGACGACGCCACGGCTATAAAAATAGGCTCAACGCTGTTTTTCTACGAGCTCAACGAGCTTCGACACGGCAACGAGAAGGTGATTATCACCAGCCGGCAGGCAGAACTGCTGCGCATACTTGCCGAGAATCTGAACAAGGTGGTGGGGCGCGAAATGCTGCTTAAAGAGGTGTGGGGCGACGACTCCTACTCTAACTCCATGGCGCTCAACGTGCAGATAACCTATCTGCGCAGGGCACTGAAGAGCGACTCCTCGCTGAGCATAGAGGCAATAATAAGAAAGGGATATGTGCTGAAGGATAAATAAGAGCAGCCATATCAACGCATGAAACAGCAAAAGCCGACGGCAAAGCGGCAAAATATAACATAAAAAAATCTGCCGCAAGACAGCCTCAACAGGGCTAAAGTCTTACGGCAGAAAAATTTTGTGTATGTTCAATATCAGATTTATTTCTCTTTATAAATTATCTTGTTGGCTCCTGAAGTGATATTCAGCGCCTCGGGATGCTCCTTTATGAACGAGTCGATGTGGCGGATACGCTTCTCCTCAAGTATCTCGTCAACGGCGATAAGGATACCTGTCTCCTCAACATCACCGAAACCATAGTTGATGGCTGTGCCGAACATCTTCATCGTAGGACTAAGGCCCATGTATGCGTTAACCAACGGCGGAATGTTGTATCCCAGCTTGCGCACCTCGCGGTTAAGTATGCGGTAGTCGTCCTTGAACGAGTCTTTGCAGAACAGTTTCTCCAGTTCTTTCTCGTCGGTCTCAATTTTCAGCGGCTTCATCGGTATAATCAGATTGTCAGGATCGTTGAAGTGCTTCTTAAGGAAATACAGAATCATGTCGCGGCCCTTACGCACATATGAAGGATACATCGTCATTTTGCCGAAGAAATACTTGACGTTGGGCATCACAACGGTGAGCGCACCCAGTCCGTCCCACAGGTTGTCGAGCGCGAAAAGGCTCTTGGCCCCCATCTTTGAGCTTTGATATTCGAGAGATACGAACGAACGTCCAAGCTCAATGGTCTGAGGCATATAGTCCTTCATGAACTTCTCTGAAAAATGAAACATGTGTCCCGTTGCAAGTATTGGCTGTCCGTGTTCGTCGAGGTCGACGTCGGTTCCAAGAATATAACGGTATCCGCCGATAATCTCCTCAGCCTCCGGGTTCCATACGATAAGCTGCTTGTAGCAGTTGTCCATCGTGTCAAACTCGTCTATATCCATGCTCTTGCCTGTGCCGCCGCCTGCCTCGCGGAACGCAATCTCACGCAGACGTCCAATTTCCTTCATAACGTTGGGCGAATTGTGAGCCGTTATAATATAAATCTCGTTGTTACTCTTATTAGTCATTCTGAGTTGACGCTCAGGCGTAAGCTCACTTTTGAGCAGCTCTTTGTCTATCGGCTGGATTATCTCTTGTTCCATCTTATAAAAAATTAAGAGGTTTGTTTGTTGATGTATCTCTGTTTTTTAAACCTGTTTCACTATAATTTGTACACCTCGTCCTGCACATACTGCGCCCACTGTGCCGGTGTTCTCGATTTGTCGAATGTCTGCCACGGAATAGGCTTTCCTATTGCTATGCGGAACGACTTGTGCACATTCTTATACATCTCGTCGACCAGGAAGAGCATAGCGATGTTGAACTTTATGCCCAATGCCTTGCAGATGTTGGCAAGAGTGTAGAAGAAATCGGAGTTGCGCCCGCCGAAATGGATGGGCACCACGTCGCGGTGGGTTTCAACACTCTTCGTGATAAATGTCTTTTTCCAGGGCAGGTCGTGTATCTTTCCGTTGATCCGGCGCGAACAAAGGCCTGCCGGAAACATTAGCATGTGGTTGTCGCTCCTGAAACCCGACTCGACCATTGCCGGAAAACTGCGGCTCTGCGACCCCGTCTTGTTTATAGGTATGCACAGCGGGGCAAGGCCCGGAAGATTCATGAGCAGGTCGTTAACCAGATAGCGGAACTTGCCGTCGTAATGGCGACCGATTACTGCGCCTAGCGCAACGCCGTCTTCACCGCCGAGCGGATGATTGCTCACAAAGGTGTAAAGCTTTCCGTCATTCTTGTCGGGCAGGTTCTCCTTGCCGACAATATCGAGCGTCATGTCAAGATAGCGCATGCAGTCCTCAAGCCATTCGACTCCTGTAAGATTGCGACTGTCCCAAAGATATTTGTTGACTTCGTCCTGATGTACGATATGCTTAAGCCATTTAACCAAAGGCGCAGGCACATACTTGGCCTTGCTGCCCATCTTACTTTTAAGAATATCGTTGATGTCAATCGTCTTCTCTGTGATACTATTCATGCTTTCGATACTAACTCTATGCAAAAATAACTCAAGTTTTTCAAAAACTTTCTTATTTTCCGGAAAAATATTAGTTTTTTCTCACTTTTGTAACAAAAAACAAATAAATTGCAACCAAAATCCAAATCGGGCAAGTGTAAGCCGTAATATATATGACAATGGAAATTTAATAGTATGCTGAAAAATATTCTTACACATTGCTGCCGGTAGCCCGAGCCTTATGACATATTCACAATTTGGCTGATGAAAAACTCAAGAATATTTATTCATCACGATCTGTTCCTTTTTATATAATTTTATTTATTTCTTCTTATTGTTCCTTTCGGTCTTTCTCACACCTGAAACAATTGGCTACTTGACCGGCATAGCACCCCTTCCCTATCATTCTGCACCGCAAACGTCTGCCATGACTCTACTCATAAACTTCGCCTTAAAACATACCCAGCCATTGTTTGCCTGCACTGAAAATCGCCTCCAACGGCATAAAGAAACACAACAGACAACATTGCAAAACACGGCAAACCGCACTACAAAAGGTATGCTTTTAGAGCCTGAAACGTGCCCTTTTGCATCATAAAAGGTATGCTTTCACCTCGCCCATAATCAGTTTTAATTAATCAGAAAAAAGTTTCGTAAAAACTCATCACTCGTCACATTTCCGTTTAAACATCTGACATTCAACTCATCACGCTATAATGCATTGTATTTCAGGCCATTATAGGCGATTGTGACGAGTGATGAGTTTTTAAAAAAGTTTTTTATGCCTATTATAACTGATATAGGTTGACTTAAAGATGGCGGATTACTGATTTCGGTTTACTCAACATGCCGATACGACAAATAAATGAATCAGCACAAAAAAACAACGGGGCCCGGCCCTAAAGCCGAGTCCCGTCTTAAAGATAATCATTATATTTAAAAGGATTTTAAACACTCATCATAAACTAACCTTCACAGTACGTGTATATTCCTTGCCGTCAATCTTTATCAGGAGCACTTGGTCAGAAATATTTGTCAAAGGAGTAAATACATTATCTGATGTATCAACCGTGATGTCCTTAATCAACTGTCCGCTAACGCCAAATATCCTTATCGAGCGAATGTAGCTGTTGTCAGGATTAATAACGTTAAGGATATGATTCTTGACAAATACCTTAATTCCGGTCAAGTCGGCAATGCCGATGCTTGTTGCACCTGTGTTGAAACGGTTCTGTGTAGCCCACTTGCTCTCGTTGGCCTCACATTCTGCCATTACACTCCATATATATGTAGAGTTGTCGTCAAGACCCGACAGTTCATAAGAAGTTGTCTGCAGTCCGTTAACCTCAGTCCATGCCGAAACGGTGTTCTTGCGGTAATGGATGTTCCATCTCAAGTTGCTCTCATCAGCATTCCATGTAAGCACTGCCGATGTTTCAGAAATTTCAGACACTGCAAGGTCATAAGGAGTTACACACTCAGGTATTGCCGTTGTGCTGAAGTTGACGTCGGCGCTCCAGCGGCTTGAGTCGGCTGCCGAACAGAAGCTGCGCATGCGCAGTTTGTATGCCGTGCTTGGCTCAAGACCTTCGATAGTGTAAGACTCTCCGCTAACAGGTATCTCAGTCCATTTATCCGAATCGGCCTTTGCGTAAGCCAGCTTATAGCTTTCGGCCTCGCCTACCCATGTAACTGCAGCACTATTGTAGCTTGCGTTAACCGTTATGTCCTCGGGCGCGAAGCATGTTTCGGGCAGAGTGCGCAGCACAGCAGTCTTGGTGTAAGCGCTCGTATCGCTTTCAAGTGTGCTGCATAATGTCTGTATGCCGTATTCATACTCGGTATCCTGGTCGAGGTCTGTAATCTTATAAGTATTTTCGGTTGTCGTTCTCTTAGTCCATGCGTCAGTGCCGGCCTTGCGGTAACGTATGTTATAGCTTTGGCCTTCGCCTGCCCATGTCAGCACAGCACCATACTTTTCAACTTCGGCCTTAATGTCTGTAACTTCAGGACAGCCGGTGGCGGCAAGTGTGGTGAAACGGGTTATGGTAACCTTTGCTGTATCGCCCGGCTCGCAGACCTTGGTTATACCAATCTCATAGTCGGTGCGCGGCTCCAGTCCGTCGAAAGTCATTGATGTCTCGGCTGTCTCAACATAAGGCTTAACGGTTTCGCCGGCCTTTCTTATAAATACATAACTCTTTTCGGCGTTGGTCTTCCATGAAACCTTGACAGATGTCTCGGTTGTGTCAGACAACACGATATCAGAAACATCAACAGGACATGTTGCAGAAACTACCACAGAATCGAGCTTGAAGGTCATCGGGTAACCTGAAGTTGAACTGATGTAGAACGCCGGACGTATTACGCCTGTGTATCCGCGCAGAGGCACGCTGATGCTTCCGCTCTCATAAAGTGTCGGCATATCTGCCGCCGTAAATGTCTTTACTATGTCAGACTCGTTGTATGTGTTGCCGCCGTCGCGTGACACTACAATGCTGTATTTGTCGTCAGCAGATTCTGACTCTGCGAGAGTTGATGTATAAATTGTCAGAACATAGTTGGCAGAGCCATCTTCCATGTCTACTTCAGGGAACAACAGCCACTCTGAGCATCCGTTCTGGCTGACAGGGTTGAACATCATGCCACGGTTGTAGAATCCTGAGCTGAATATCCAGCTTTCGCTCTCTTCGTCGCTGAACTCTGTAGGAGTGGCAAGCTCGCCCATACGCGGCTCCCATCCGGCAGGCAGTGAGCTGCCGTCAAACTTCTCAGAGAATGGAACTGTGTAACCTGTACGGAATGTGTAAGTGTCAGACCAGCGGCTTGCAGAAGCGGCATCGCACTTAGCGCGCAACTGAACATCAATGTCGGTCATGCCGGGCAGATCGGTCATGGTGAACGGCTTGCTCAATACAGGTATTACATCACCCCACTCTTCTGTTCTGGAAACGCGATAACGCATCTCCCATTCATTCTCATTGCCCTGACGGTCCCAGTCAATAGTGGCTGAAGTGCCGACAACAGAGCCGTCAACCGTGCGCAGGTTTACAGGATAATCGCAGTCGTCCTTTTCCTCTATCTTAAAGTTGGCCATATTCATCGTCGGATTTGAGAAGGTCTTCCAATAAATACGAACCTTTACGTTCTGGCCGGAGAACTCGTCAAACGGCATACGCAGAGTTACATAGCTGTCTAACGATGACATCTGTGGAGCTGAAGACGGACCTATAGAATATACTGTGGTAAAGTCTTTTCCGTCAGGAGAAACCTGAACGAGCAGAGTGTCGCCTTCAAGCCAGTTATTGTAAACACTGTTAGACCAGCCCTCATAACGGGTAAAGTTGACATCCATAAGTATTCTGTTCGACTTGTCAGACAATTTTATCCACGGAGTTGTAAGCACTGACTCTGTGCCCTTGCTCGCATTTGCGGTAGATACAGAATTTTCAATTGTCCATGTACCGTCACGATTTATAACCAGTCTTACCGGGTTTCCTTCGCAAGTCCATCCGGCAGGTATCTCGTAAGGCACCATATTGGTGAAGTCAGGACTGTAAGGCACTGTACCGCCTGTCGAGGTCATGGCCTTGGCAGTGGTTGTAGAATAGTTGCCAGAACCGTCGATACTCCATGCACGCAGGAAATACACGGTGTTTTCTTTGAGTCCTTCAACTGTTATGTTGTCTTCTGTATAACCTGAATAGACAACCTTTCCGCCACCTTCGATAGAGTCGCCTACCGACATCTCGCCTGAAGGTTCTCCAAACACTCCGTCGGCAATGACATCGCCATAAGCGCTCTTGGCAGGCTCCGTTGTGATGGCTATCAGCACTCTGTCGTCGTTCTTGTTGGCAGTGATGTTAAGATGCAGCTTGTCTATGTCAACAGCATCTGCCGAAAACTCTTCCGGAGCGGCAGGCTTAGTGGCAGCTATGCCGTTAAGAGGAGATTTGGTAAGATACTTAGGACCATACATACAATAAGAGTTTGCGGCAAATACGTATACAGTATATACTTTTGCTCCGTCCAATATATCAGGTGTTGCAAATACTGTTGTTGTGTCATAAGCCACAACGAGCGCATTGCCTATGCTGTCGCCTGCAGCATAAAACTTTCCGTCGACAGGCATCTCGCTGAGCGAAATGTCAGATGTAATGAGCGTCAGATAATGGTCTGCTGTTTCTGAAGGCTTAAATTTGCCTTCCATTCTTGTACTGTAACAGTTGAGCGAAAGTCCTGTTGGCTGTGCAGCAGGTTTCTCGCAGTCGGCAGGCGGAGTGAACGTGAAGGTCTGTCCGTCAGCCGGATAAACGTCATTGTTCCATGGAACGGTAGTGGTGTCGCTGCTTCCAAGCGTAAAGTCTGTATAAGAGTCGCCCAGCAACAGAATATCGTCGCCATCACCTTTGGCACCGATCTTAATGGTAAGATATGTAATCATATCCTCGTCATTGGGCTTCCAGTCCTTGAATATGATGTCAAAGCTGCTGTCTGACTCGTGGAGTCTTATCTGCAGCTGCACAGGAATGAAATTATCCTCCCAGAGTCTTGTGTTCTGTGCCAAATTCTTGTATTGCACAACAAGTGTTCTGTTAGGGGCAGTTCCTATCAGCTTATAGCTTATCTCCGTGTCATCAAGTCCGTAGGTGTTTGTTCGCGGCATAACGCCAAGCAGGTCTTTCACACCGTCCTGACTGATGATGTTGATTGTGTTTTGAGATGAGTTACACACACTGACAGAGTCTTTTCCCAAGAGCATATAACCTGTGGAGCTTACTGCAAACTGATTCATCAGCTTGTTGTTAAACTTAAAGTCGAACCCTATAGGGAATCCCTGTGTGACTGTGTCTGTGGCAATGGCATGTCCGTCATGGTCGAACACCTTCTCGGCAAAGTCTTCACCCTTCAGGCCGGCACCGATAACGGTTCCGCCGGTTATCTCCTCATAGGTGCCCACCGTGCCTTTAACGTCATAAGCCATTGTCGCCTGTGCCGCGGCCGTTACCGTGCCCAGCACAAAAAGAATTACATACGACAATAATTTTTTCATAAGCATAAAATTTTATATTTCTATTTTACGGTCATCTTAGCCGTAGTACCAGTAACCTTATCTTTTACTATATATATACCTGAACGTAGTCCGGATACGCAGTCAGACTTCTTGCCAGCCTTTACAAAGCATCCGTCAATGCCGTATACGGCTACGTCATCGTCTGCGCCTGAAGCCACAGAAGCATTGTCGATACCTGTGTCTACATTGCCCAACGTACCGTCGATATTAACGCGCTGAGCATACATGCCATAGCTGAAATAGTCAGGAGATATACGCATGTCGCCCCAAGTGAGAATCCAATATTTATCATCTATCAATGAAGAAGACAGCAAATCGTTCTTCTCGCTCACCACTGTGCATGGCTCAACAGCATTCTCCCAGAGGTTGTTTCCGTCCTTGTCCATCTTCATAACATAAGTCTTAACATCGCCTCCGCTGTTCTTGTTGGTCTGATAGAATACGGCGATGTCTGAGTCGGTGGCATTCTGAACAGTGGCATATCCCACAGAACGGTCATTCTGCATTGCAACGATAGGCTTGCCTTCAGGACCCCACTTCAATTCTCCGTCGAGTCCTATCTTCTGCATATATATGCCGCAATAGGTCTGCATGCCCTGGTCGTATTGTCTGTAGATTGCATAAACGCACTTGTCAGCATCGTTGTAAACAAGCATAGGCACCTGTCTTGAGAAATCATTGGCATAGCTGATTTTAAGAGCGTTGGTTCCGCCGGGAAATGCCAATGTGCCGTCGCGTTTTACATAAGATATATAATTAGAGAACACATTCTCGGCATAACGGTCATCGCTCCATGTAACGAACGCACCTTCAGGAGCCTTAAACACTTTCAGCTTTGTGTACAGAGGAGTTGAATCAAAACCTCCGACATACACCTTAAGTTCCTCGTCCCACAATGGAGTGCCGTCAAAATCGTAGAGCTGAGCCATAATATATTCGTTTGAGCTCTTGGCATAAATCAGCATAAACTGACTGTCGCCGGCATCAACTACGAACGGACATGAATACGGAGTTTTAGAATCTTTCAGCTCAACAGGATTGCTCCATGCTTTCTTGCCGTCGGAAGTAATCTTCTCTATACGCACATAAGAGCTGTTTGTCTCTTCATTAAATGACTCGTAAGCAAAGACATAACCTCCGTCTGCCACCTGTGTGACGTTAAGCAGCGCATTGTCGCAGCCAAAAATATCATCGGCCATGTTTACGCCTGAGTCCCACAACATTTTACCGTCAGGTCCATATTTATAAATGGTATAACTTCTGTACCTGCTGTCTTTAGGAGAATTACGGCAGTCGCTGACCATCACAAGGCAGTTGCCGTCATTGTCGGCATACAGAACATCGTTGACAACGGTGTATGAAAGATTCTCTTCATTGCATATTGTAACACCGCCGTCAGGAAACAGCCTGTTGCCGTTTTTGTCAAGAATCTGTAGATTATACGCCAGTCTTATCGTACCGTCATCATCATGGTTGGGCACCTGCTGTACTGAATACAATATGCCGTCCTTGCTGACAACAGCATCATTACCATAATTGTCTATTGATTCCGTAACCTTAGTATTTTCTGTCGGATCAGAAACATACTGGGCATTAACAGCCATTGCGCCAAATAATGCAAAGGCTATTGACAGTAACGTTTTTCTCATAAGCTAAATTTTTAGGTTTATACAATTATTCTCACTTTATCATCTGTTTTGTAACCGTGCGCGAAGCATTGTCATACACTACATAGACACCTGCCGGCAAATTAATTTCTTCACGCTTTCCTTTATAGGCAACGGTTCCGTCAAGGCGATATACTGTAACATCGCCTGATGCGACATCTGCTGAAACTCCATCAATGACAGTCGCTTCTTTTGAAGTGCGGAACAGAGTTCTTGTGCCGAAGTCGTCTATCTCAAACTTCTGCTCTATAAGACTTCCGTCTGATGAATGTGCAGTGTAATATCCCATCGGGGTATACATGCCGTCGCCCCATGTATCGGTAACTTCAATATAATATATTTTGTCTGGATCAAGAGTTACGCTCTCATTAGCCTGAGTTACTTCTCCGGCAGGATAAGGGCCAAACTCCTTGACGATGTTACCATCGGCATCTTTTATGTAGAAATGATTTTCGTCAGCCTCTTTATTGGTAGAGATATTCACAGAAATCTGAGGTGTGGCTAATATGGGAGATGTGAATATTCCTTCAAGTGAACTCTCGTCAACACTTTGTCCGTTTATTGAGCGGAGTGATATTTTGTAGTCGTTCTGTCCTTCTTCCTTAAAGTCATAATTGCATTTTACTACAATCTCTTTACTCTCGAACGAAGGTATCATGCCGCTCCATGAGGCTGTTACTATTTTTCCGTTGACATTAATATCGAATGTAGCCTCGGTTATGGCCTTGTCGCTCTTGTTGGTCAGCTCCATCTCAAAGAAGTTGCATCCCCAATAACTGTCTATAGGTATTTTAGGTTCGGCAAGAGAGCCGCCCAACGGCATGTCATAATTGGTGTAGACGGGCTTGCATCCGGTAACGTTCTGCACGTCGCGCTTGTTGCTGACTACATAGGCAATTACCCTGACGTCACCCGGCTTAACCTCAACTTCCTTTATACTCTCAGGCAAGGTGATACTGTAATCGCGAGAGAAATATTTTCCTTTGGCCGGAGAATCGAGAGGATCGCCCCACAAATCGGTAATATAACCGCGCAGCACATGCTGGTGCATATAGTCGTCGCCTACAAGTCCTCCGTTTTACGGACCTTTGATATTATCCTGAGTCCACAATACACACAATGACTGATTGTCGGCCTGACTGTCGGCTGTATAATATCCTTCAACATGAACGGTAAGTTTTCTTGTCGCTCCGTCATAAGTGCTTGTGGCAAGAAGATTGACCGGAGCTGTCTCTTTGACACCTAATTTAGTATACGATTTCCAATAACTACGGCTACATACAGGATTACCCGTATTATAATAATCATGCCTGTTAACCATTCCGCTTGGGTAGCCACACTGCTCAACACCAAACTCATTGACAAATTCCTCACCTTCATCAGTCCTAAAATCCGGCTCGTCGGGTGCCGGTTTAGAAAACGAACCGGCATGCACGGCTACAACATAAACATTTGGCGAAGCCTTAACTAATTTTGCTGCGATGGCATGTCCCTGCGGACACCATCCACAATTTATACCTGTAAATTCTTCGAGCAGTACGCCTTTGGTAGAAACCGCAGTAGGCACACTATATCCTTCATCTGAATAACTGTTTCCAAAGACAACTTCCGGCATCAGAAGGCATGCCATGGTTGTTAATAGTGTTAACACACGACTTGTTTTCATTGCATTTTTTACATTAAATTCAACAAATAATATCAACCTTTTGCAAATTTAATGCAAAATGCTTTCTTTTTAGCAATTAAAGCATGAACAACACATGGACAGGTATGTTAAATTAATTAACACAAATATAGTTTACTTATCATTCTATTGAGTTTATAAAGGCTTCAAGTTCCTGACCGCTGACAAGTCCCAACTTCTTGCGCAAACGATAGCGCGATTTATGCAGGCTGTCCATTGTTATATTGAGCATCTTGGATATTTCGCTCGACGGCAGTCCTATCTTTATAAGGCACATAAGGCGGACATCATTTTTTGACAATCGCGGGAAATCTGTTTCTACCTTCTTTATAAAATTCCGGTCCATCTCTTTAAGCAGACGTTCCAACGGTTTTATATTGTCAGCCTCCTTGCCATTTTCAACAAGTTTCATGCTCATCACAAGATTTTCCTTGTATGTATGATCAAGCATCTCATCCTGCTTTGCAATTTTCAACTGCAACAGTTCCTTTTCAAGCCGCTCCATCTCTACCGTTGCATCAAGGTTGCGCTTTTCAAGCAACGCCAGTTTTTGCTTGGTCTTGATTGACTTATAAATATATACGAACACAACTGCCATGGCAAGAATGAGGACGAACATAACGCACAGGGTAAGCAGAAATATTGTCTTGCTCTTTTCGCCTTCCTGTTTTATCATGTCCACCTTATGCTGTTCACGCAGCATCGCCACTTTGTAATGTATTTCGTTGCCCTTTATCTCTTCCTTCAGCCTGTCGTATGCCTGTCTATGACTTATATAAGAAACAAGATTATTATCAATGCTGTCTAATTTTGACAACATGTCCAACGTAACTAATTCATTGTCAAAGGCATCATACTTACGTGAGACATTAAGACTCTTGTTGAAATATTGATAGGCTGAATCCTTTTGATGGGCATCATAAAACAGGCGTCCTATGCAATAATACATTTCGGACAAATATAAATCATATTTTACAGGCTTCTGACCTTTTAAATCTGCTATAGCCATCCATGCGCTGTCACGTTTGCCGCTCATGATATAAAACTCAGCCAAGTTAGCCATGTCCATATACATATAGGCGGCATCTCCCGGATATTTCTTCCGCGAAAAATCTATCGCATGACGTGTGAACTTTTCTGCTTCAGCATAGTTCTTATCAAATAAGGCCTTATAATAGCCCATAAGGCGAAGATAATATTGAGAACTGTAATTTTTATAATTAGGAACATCTCTGAACTCTATAGAGTTTAGTATCTTATAGGCCTGATCACGCTGCCCTATCTGGTCATAAACCATTGCAAGATAAACACAAGCTTCAAAATGTCCGTCTAAGTCACCATCGTTTTTTAACTCTACCGCAGCTAGCTGTAACTCGCTAAAGGCCTTAACAATGTTGTTGGTATTGAAATTACGTATTCCGTCTTCCAACAATTTGCTACCATCTTTATGAGCACCTGATTCACTGCATCCATTGGTACACAAAACAATGGCTGCACCTGTGATATACACAAATAAAAAAGTAATCAGACTTCTACATTTTATCCTCAACATAAAAACAAAGATTCTTTATCGGTACAAAATTAAACAAATAATGACAAACTTACATTTTTTGTCTTCAAAAAACGCAATCATTACAATTGTTATCATATTAAACGCAATATGAAATACAATCAGGAACGCCAAACATCATGAAAACAGAAAGATAAACGAAGCCTTTATGATAAACGAATAGATATCAAGATAACGTGTTTATAAAAAAATCGTCGCCTTCAATGAATGTATGAAGGCGACGACCATATATTATGTATGTCTATTATCCTATCTTTGCCAAAGGCACTGATGAGGGCGATGCCTTGCTGCCCATGACATTGGAGGATTTGGATATATTACGGATTCCGTCTTTTAACGAATCTGACGAACTGTTGTCCTCGTCTTTCTTCTTTGCCGAATAGCTGACGCTCAAGATTACTCCGATGTAAACGCAGTTGACTATCGTTGAAGTTCCTCCCTTGCTTATCAGCGGCAACGGCTGACCTGTCACGGGGACAAGACCTACGGCTACTGCCATGTTGAACATGGCCTGCACCACAAGCAACAGGGCAAAGCCCATGATGAGCAGCGCCGGGAACGTGTTGACACAGCGGTTGGCTATAGTTGCCGTGCGGAACAGCAGGATGATGTAGAGCAGACAAACAAATGCCGCACCGGCTATGCCCATCTCCTCAATGATAATGGCGTAGATGAAATCGGAGAATGCCTGCGACAGGAAGTCGCGCTCAACCGAGTTGCCCGGGCCCTTGCCCACTATGTTAGATGAAGCAATGGCTATGTTGGCGTGTGCCGTCTGACCGTCCTTGTCGAGGTCTACGTCCTCAGGGGCAACTTCCTTATTGTCGAGGAACTTGTCTATACGTGATTTCCACGTGTCAAAGCGGTGGAACACCTTCTCAACTACAGTTTCATCTTTCTTGGCCACCTCTTCCGTCATCGCCATCTTTTGGCCTGCCGCCATATTCTCCTTCTCCTTGTCGTGGCCTAACATCATAACCATGGACACTACAAATATCAGAATAAGCATGACGACGCCGAGCAACCGCCCGATCTGTGCTTTGGGCACCTTGCCGATGAACATCATAAGCAACACGACAAGACTGAGCAGCGCCGCAGTTGAAAGGTTCTCGATCATAATGAGAGGAATGATAAACACGCACACGATAAGGATGTACTTAAAGGCGCGCTTGTCGGCCCCGTTTGGGGTCTGCATGGCACTGAGAATCTGCGCCGTGGCAAGCACTATGGCTCCCTTGGCAAACTCAGAAGGCTGAAACTGTACGCTCAATATAGACAGCCAGCGCTGAGAGCCGTTGGTACTCTCGCCGAAACATAACACGGCGATAAGTCCAATGAACGATAAGACAAGAGCCAAAGGAGTAACCATCTTGAAGTATTTGCACTTTACGTTCATGGTGGCTATCATGGCCATCACGCCGACAGCCAGCAGCAGGACATGCTTCAGCACCGGACCGAGATAGTTGCCGCTCTTGAACGACAGGTTGCTCGACGCGCTGAACACCTCAATGATGCTTATGATGCAGAGGAAGAAGAACACGGCCCATATCACTCTGTCACCTTTAAATTTGCCTGTAACGGCTTTTTCTTCCATTTTAATTTTATTGATATTGTTGTTTTTTGAGAAATTTGAAGATAATATTGCGGCATGGGGTTAAGCATAATCTCATGCCGCACGACTCTGCGTCAGCGCGATGCCGCCGTCCAGCCTTATTAGAGAGCTCTTACGAGCGCCTTGAACTGGTCGCCACGGTCTTCCATGTTCTTGAAGAGGTCGAAGCTTGCGCAGCAGGGGCTAAGCAGCACGGTCTGTCCGGGCTTTGCCATCTCATAACATGCGTTCACGCAGTCGCGCATAGAGTGAGTGTCGCGAACGGGTATGCCCATGCCGTCGAAGAAGTTGTGCAACTTGGTGTTGTCGGCTCCGAGATAAACCAGTCCGACGCACTTCTCTTTTACCAAATCCTTTATTGCGTTATAGTCGTTGCCCTTGTCCTTTCCGCCGAGAATAAGCACCACGGGAGTCTTCATGCTCTCGAGCGCATACCAGCAGGCATCAACGTTGGTGGCCTTTGAGTCGTTGACATAAAGCACTCCGGCAACAGTTGTAACCTTTTCAAGGCGATGCTCAACGCCGGGGAAGTCGCTAAGGCTCTTGCGGATAAACTCTTTCTTTATTCCTGCAACGTTAGACGCTATTCCTGCCGCCAGCGAGTTGTATATGTTGTGCTTGCCTGTCAGGCTCAGTTCCTCCTGCTCCATGTTGAACGGCGTAGGCTTCTCAATCTTGTACATGCCCTCCTCGATATATCCTATAGAGCCTTTCTCCTTCAGTTCCGAGAACGGATAGCGTATGGCCTTGATGTCATACTTCTCAAGCTCGCGGCGTATAATCGGGTCGTCGTTCCAGTAGATGAACGAGTCTTCATTGGTCTGATTCTGCAATATGCGCATCTTGGCGTCAACATAGTTCTGCATGCAGTTGTCGTAGCGGTCGAGATGGTCGGGAGTGATGTTGAGCAGAATGGCGATGTTGGCACGGAAGTCGTACATGTTGTCGAGCTGGAACGAGCTAAGCTCTATTACATAATGCTCGTGAGGAGTCTCTGCCACCTGCAGCGCAAGACTGTTGCCGATGTTACCGGCCAGACCTACATCGTAGCCGGCGCTCTTGAATATGTGATAAATCAGCGATGTAGTGGTTGTCTTGCCGTTGCTTCCCGTTATACATATCATCTTAGAGTTGGTGTATCGTCCGGCAAACTCAATCTCGCTGATAAGATGTATGCCTTTTGCTATACATTTCTTTATCATAGGAGCATTGAGCGGAATGCCCGGACTCTTGATAATCTCGTCGGCATTAAGGATAAGTTCCTCAGTGTGGTGGTCTTCCTCCCATTCAATGCCGTGGCTGTTGAGCATGTCTTTGTATTTGTCCTTAATGGACGACATGTCTGAAACGAAGACATCGAAGCCTTCTTTCTTTGCCAGTACGGCTGCTCCGGCACCACTCTCGCCGGCTCCTAATATAACGATTCTTTTCATTTCTTCAGTTTATCTTATTTTAAGTGTAATGATTGTAAGTGCCGCAAGGATGATTGTCACAATCCAGAAGCGTATGGTGATTTTCGACTCATGCACTGCTCCTTTCGGCTTTTTGAACAGGTATTTAATCTCCGGGTCGAGCTGTTCCTGCTGCGTGCGGAAGGTGTCGTGCAGCGGCGCGCGCTTGAACATGCGCTGCTTTACGCCCTTGCGGGTGCCCATCTTAGCATACCACACCTGCATTATCACGCTAAGGCTCTCAACGAAGAAGATTCCACAGAGAATAGGCAGCATCAGCTCCTTGTGTATGATGATGGCACACACGGCAATGATACCGCCGATGGTCAGCGAGCCGGTGTCGCCCATGAATATCTGCGCCGGATAGGCGTTGTACCACAGGAAACCGATGAGCGCGCCGATGAAGGCACACAGGAACACCACAAGCTCCTGCGAGCCGGGGATGTACATGATGTTGAGGTAGGCGGCATATTCGATATGACTGCTCACATAGGCAAATATGCCGAGCACCACGCCTATTATGGCGGAGTTGCCGGCGCACATGCCGTCCATACCGTCGTTAAGGTTGGCGCCGTTTGACACTGCCGTAACCACAAAGATAGTCATTATAACAAACAGCACCCATCCTGCGGCCGTCTTATACTTACCGCAGAAGCTCATCAGGTTGGCATAGTCGAGGTTGTGGCCCTTGACAAAGGGTATAGTGGTCTTAAGCGACTTCACAGCCTCCTGCCTGTGTTTCACCACCACTTCCTTGCCGTCCTGCTTCTCTATGGCAAGGTTCTCGTTGATTTTGGCGTCGGGACTGCTCCACAGAATAAGGCCGACGATAAGTCCGATGCTTATCTGTCCTACAATCTTGAAGCGTCCGGGCAGTCCTTCCTTGTTGTGGCGGAATATCTTGATATAGTCGTCGAGTCCGCCGAGGAATCCGAGCCACACCGTGGTGATAATCATCAATATGAGATAGATGTTGCGCATACGGCCGAGCAGCAGCACCGGAACGAGAATGGCCACTATGATGATAATGCCTCCCATTGAGGGCACGCCGATTTTCTTTACGCCGAAGGGGTCAATCTTGGCGTCGCGCTGAGTCTCGGTTATCTGTTTGCTCTTGAGATATTTGATAAACTTCTCGCCAAACCATGCTGATATTACCAGCGCCAGGATGAGTGCCAGCAGCGCACGGAACGAGATGTATCCCCACACGTGTGAGCCGGGGATGCCAAACTGCTCAAGGAAACGAAATAAATAGTATAACATTATATATTATATGTTTGGGGGTTATGCTTTCTGGTTTGCAAATATGTCGCGTAGAATCTCCTTGTCGTCAAAGTGATGCTTTACGCCCTTTATCTCCTGATAGTCCTCATGGCCCTTGCCGGCAACGAGGATGACGTCGCCCTTCTGCGCCAGCATGCACGCCGTGCGTATGGCCTCTTTGCGGTCTACTATGCTCACCACCTTGGTCATCTGCTGCGGAGTGAGTCCGGCCAGCATGTCGTTGATGATGTCCTGCGGCTCCTCAAAGCGCGGGTTGTCGCTTGTTATGATCACCTTGTCGCTCTGCTTAACGGCCTCCTGTGCCATAAGCGGGCGCTTGCCCTTGTCGCGGTTGCCGCCTGCTCCGCACACGGTTATCACGTGGCCCTTGCCGTTGAGCACCTCATGTATTGCCTTGAGCACATTCTCAAGTGCGTCGGGTGTGTGGGCATAGTCTACGATGGCTGTATATCCGAGCGGTGAATGAACCGGGTCGAGACGGCCGCTGACGCTCTTCAGCGTACTCATAACAACGAGGACATTCTCAGGTTTCTCACCGAGCATTACGGCTGCGCCATATACTGCAAGCAGGTTGCTGACGTTGAACTTGCCGATAAACTGCACTCCTACCTCGCGTCCGTCAATCTCGAGATACATTCCGCCGAAGTGGCACTCAAGAATCTTAGCCTTAAAGTCGGCCATGCTTCTAACTGAATAGGTCTTAACCTTAGCCTTGGTGTTCTGCACCATCACCATGCCGTTCTTGTCGTCGGCGTTGGTTATTGCAAAGGCTGTCTTGGGCAGTCCGTCAAAGAAAGCCTTCTTGGCGTTGCGGTAGTTCTCGAATGTCTTGTGATAGTCGAGGTGGTCGCGTGTAAGATTGGTGAATATTCCGCCGGCGAAGTTAAGTCCGCCGATGCGCTTCTGTGCTATGGCGTGCGAGCTGCACTCCATGAAGGCATACTGACATCCGGCATCAACCATGCGGCCCAGAAGTTCGTTAAGCTCTATCGGGTCGGGAGTGGTGTGGTCGGCAGGTATCTTCTCGTCTTCTATATAGTTGCACACCGTTGACAGCAGTCCGCACTTATATCCGAGCTTGCGGAACATGTGATAGAGCAGCGTGGCTATTGTTGTCTTGCCGTTGGTGCCGGTAACGCCCACCAGTTTGAGCTTTCTCGACGGGTCGCCGTAGAACAGCGTTGCCACCTTGCCTACGGCATCTTCTGTCGACTCAACCTGAACATAGGTTACGCCCTCGGCAAGCTCTGCCGGCATATCCTCACAGAGTATTGCGGCAGCTCCCTGAGCCACGGCCTTTCCGATAAATGTGTGGCCGTCAACCTGTGTGCCCTTCATGGCAACAAACAAATGTCCTTCAGCAACGCGGCGTGAGTCGATGTCAACGCCCTTAATCTCAATGTCCGTATTTCCGGCAATGTTTACCGTACAGATATTCTTAATCAGTTCACTTAGTGTCATATCTTATTGTTTTTATATTTCGAGTTTTAGTAAGCAAACCTCACCTTTCTTTATTACATGTCCTGCAGGCAGACTCTGCTGCGTAACCCTTCCGCGTCCGTGCAGTCTTACCTTCACGCCTCGGCTCTCAAGGAGATACACGGCATCGCGTGCGCCCATGCCTTTCACGTCGGGCACGATGCGACTGTCATAGTGAGGGCCTCTTGTCAGCATAACCGACGAAGGCTCCTTCTTGGCGTTTCCCCATATCGGGTTGCCGTCGGCGTAGCTTCCGCTCCAGTTCTTGTTGGTGTTGATGCCGAGATGACTCAACACATAGTCGGCAGCTAGTATGTTGCCACTCTTAACGTCGGGCACGAGTATCGACAATGAGTCGCGTGCGTCGGTAACGCTGAGCTTCAGGCTCTGAGCCATTATGCCTTCGGCAATGTTGTGGAACACAAGTCCGCTCATGCCGCCGCCTGATGCCGGAAGTCCCGACTTCTGTATGCACACGATGCAGCTGTAGCGCGGTGCGTCGGCAGGGAAATATCCGGCAAAGCTCAACAGATAGTTCACCTTGCCCGACTTGTAGCCTCCGGCACCTTTAGATATCTGTGCCGTACCTGTCTTGCCTGCCACCTTAAACGATGTTGAGCCGGCGCGCTTGCCAAGTCCCTGACTAACCACGTGTTCGAGTATGGTCTGTATCTCGCGCAGAGTTTTCTCCTTGCAGATGCGCGCCTTTATCACCTCGGGCGGAAATTCGGCTATCACCTTGCCGTCCTTAACCACCTGCTTAACGAAGCGCGGGCGCATCATTGTGCCGTTGTTGGCTATTGCGTTATAAAATGTGAGCGTAGATATAGGCGGCACCTGTGTCTCGTAGCCGATGCTCATCCAGGGCAGCGCCGTCTTGCTCCAGTTTACATATTGTCCCTTGCTGTTCTTCTTAGGCATACGGATCTTCGGTGCGGCGTATCCCACAATCGGGAGATGCAGGTCGGTGCGCAGTCCTACGCGGTCGATGCCTTCGACAAACTTCTCAGGTCTGTCGTGATAGAACTTGTCTATTATTCGGCTTACGCCGATGTTAGAGCTGTATTCGAGCGTCTGCGGAAGTGTAAGCACCTGATATCCGCCGCGGTGCCAGTTGTGGTCGCGCATCTTGGCTCCGTACATGTCCCATATACCGTTGCCCGTGTCTACCTTATATGTAGTGTCAACCACTCCGTCGTCGAGCGCGACCATTATTGATGCCGTCTTGAACACCGAACCCGGCTCAAGCAGGTCTGACACGGCGCTGTTTTTTATCTCGCGGTATTCGCCGTCGGCACATTTTGCCATATTGACTATTGCCTTAACGTCGCCTGTCTTAACCTCCATGACAATGGCAACGCCCACGTTGCCGTTGATGTCTTTCAGCTCGTCGATCAGCGCGCGCTCGGCAAGGTCCTGCATATTCACGTCAATAGTGGTAACGATGTCGGCACCGTTAATAGGCGGTATTGTGGTGAGGTCAATATACTTATTCCTTATCTTTCGACGATTTCGCTTTCCTTTCTTACCTCTCAAAATTGAATCAAAAGACAACTCAAGTCCACAGCGGGCAGAATCTTTCTCGCCATATATGTCACCAACGGTTCTTTCTGCAAGCGAACCGAATGGGCGCTGACGTGAGTCAAGCGTATCAACATGGTATCCGCCAATGTATTTAGACAAATTAAACACAGGAAGTTTTTTCACCTCTGAATAGACGGCATAGCTAACACGCCCTTTCCATATAGGCCAATGCTGACTCTTCAGCTTGCGTCCTTTCTCAAGATATTCCTTAAACTGGGCTGCCGATTTCTCCGGGAATATCTCATGCAAGCCCATGCAGATGCTGTCGAGTTTAACCTGCCACAGCGAGTCTTTCTTCTCTCCGCCTGCCCTGAAATCCATAAACAGGCGGAATTCGGGCAGCGAACTTGCCATGAGCTGTCCGTCGCAGCTAAGGATGTTGCCGCGTACAGGCTTAATATCCACGCTGTCTTCCTTCAGTCGTGATGCCACCTTAAGCCAATAGTCGCGCTCAACGGTGGCAATACACATGGCCTTGCCTAATATAACTATTCCGACCACAACCATCACGTAGGCTATGATCTTATATCGTGGAATTATCTTTTTTCTGTCAAACTTATTGCTCATTTTCTTCGGGTACGTTTATTATGTATGGTGGTTGGTTGGCGATATGAAGCACACTGTCCTTGTTGTTCTTAAGCATCTCCAGCACGTTGCTCTCGCGGCACATTTCTGTCAGTTTGCTCGAACTTGCCAGCGCCTTATATTTGGCGTCTTTCAGTTGTTCGTTAAGCTCGTTGATCTCAAGCAGGTCTTTCTGGCAGCTGTATCGGTTAGACACATATACAAGAGTAAACGCTGCTATGAGAAGTATCACCCAAATCTGTTTTTTGAGCATCTCGGTCGAAAGGAAGTCGCCTCCAAGAATCTTGCGCAACGTAAGATTGGTCGATTGCGGCATTTCCTCTTCTATGGCCTGCTCTCTCATCACCTGTTTAAACAGTGACGTCTTCTTCTCATTCTCCTTCTTGCCGGGACTGTCGTCGCCCGGTGTTCCGTTCTTCTTTTCCAAATTGTCCTTGTCAGTCATTTTTCTTTTCTGCTATTCTGAGTTTTGCGCTTCTGCTTCTCGGATTGTTCTCCAGTTCTTCTTCTCCGGGTGTTATCACCTTGTTGTTTATCAGCACGAACGGCGTTTCAATGCGTCCGTAAAAGTCCTGCTTCATCTTTCCCTCCGGATTGCCCGTCTTCATTACGTTCTTAACGATACGGTCTTCCAGACTGTGATATGTTATCACCGAGAGCCGTCCGCCGGGCCTCAGCAGCTCTGTGGCCGCCTTGAGCATCTCTTTCAGGGCTGTCATCTCGTTGTTAACCTCTATGCGAAGGGCCTGAAAGAGCTTTGCCATGTCCTTCTTCTCACGCTCGCGCCTGAACAGACTTTCCACCGCGCCTATAAAGTCCTGCGTGGTGGCTATCTTGCGTGTGGCGCGCGCCTTAACCAGTGCGGCGGCTATCTTGCGCGAGTTCTTAAGTTCGCCGTAAAGATAGAACACGTCGGCGAGGCGTTCCTCGTCGTATGTGTTCACCACGTCGGCCGCCGTCGTGCCGTCGCGCTTGTTCATGCGCATGTCGAGCGGGGCGTCAAAGCGGAACGAGAATCCGCGCGACTCGTCGTCAAAGTGGTGACTCGACACACCGAGGTCGGCCAGCAGGCCGTCTATATGGTCTACGCCGTAATAGCGCATCCAGTTTTTAAGATATCTGAAGTTGCTCCGAACAAAGGTCAGACGGCCGTCGTTGATGATGTTCTTCTCGGCGTCGGCATCCTGGTCGAAGCTGTACAGATGGCCGTCGGCGTCAAGGCGCGACAGTATTTCGCGGCTGTGTCCGCCGCCTCCGAAGGTTACGTCAACATATATGCCGCCCGAACTGATATTCAGCCCGTCGACACTGTCTTTCATCAAGACAGGAACGTGATATGTCTTTGCGGTGGTCACCATTGGCGTTATATTTGTGTAATGATTAGTTAAGTTTTAGAAAAGCACGCAGCAAAGGGCCGTCTTACTCCGACTGGCTGCCTCCGTGGTCTTGTTTCATTATATCCTCGAGCGCGGCCCCAAACTCTTCAGGATTCATAAATGGCTTGTCAGCGTTGTCGCGGCTCCATATCTCTATGGTGTCGTCCATGCCGATAAACTTTATCTCCTGGCTTATTCCGGCCATCTTAAGGTAACGTTTGGGGATAAGAAAACGGCCGTTGGCATCGAGCGTAACCATTTCGGCGTCGGCCACAAACTGGCGGAATATCTGCTGATGCCTGCTGTCCCAGCGGTTAAGACGCGAACGCAGGGCCTCGGTCTGGCGGTTCCATACAGATGCGGGATAAAGCACTAAGCAAGGCTGAAACACATCTTTGCGCATGACGAGATAGTCCTCATAAGAGTCTTGTAGCTCTTTGCGGAATATCGCCGGCAAAAAGGCGCGCCCCTTTGCGTCGGTCTTGGCTTCTATGCTTCCCAAAAATCGCATGCGTACATCTATAATAGAAATCCGGTGTCAAAGGTAAGTATTTTCCTCCACAATTCACCACAATTCACCACAAAAATGCAAATTTAATATGTTAAAGTCAATAATGCCTCCACATCAGCTGCCATAACGGCATTATTTGTCCCGTAAGAGGCATGAGCAGATATAGCCTTTCGGGCATGTCTGATGCCTGTTTCGACGGCTCATTTATGTGGCATTTCTAATTATTGTTTCCAGCTTTTTCCTTCTTCTTCAGCCTATGTCGCATGGTTCTGACGGCTCCTTGAGATATGCCCATAATGCGTGCCGTGGCTGCGGAGTCCATGCCTATGGCTGATAGAAGCAGGAAAAATGTGGCATAGGCTGTTAGTTTTGTGTGGGTTTCCTCTATCATTCTCACCTTGTCGGGCATCTTCGCCCTAAGGTATTCTACAACGGCCTCAAAGTCGTCTTTGCTCCATTTTGACACGTTTCCATCGAGTTTTACGCTGTCATACAGGTCTTTTCCGTGGTCGAGTATAGCGCTCAGACGTGCCTCGCCCTGCTCAAGCTTCTTCCTCAGCCGTTCAATCTCCTTTTTGTCGCCCCGGCTCGTGCGCTCAGCATCCTCAAGCTCGCGCTGATATTTGTCCGTCTCCCTGCGTATTTCGGTTATCAGACGGCGCGTTCTGTTGGCACGTCTGCGAAACAAAAACACCGATGAAATGGCGAAAAACAGCAACACAGATACGGAGATTATGATAATCATGCCGATACGTTGTCCTGTCATCTCATCCTTTTTCATGTTGTCGTATTCGTTTTGCAGCGAAAGCATTTCTTCTGTTTTTTTTCTTGCCAGTGCGCTGTCCTGCATTATTTTTTCTTTTTTATGATATTCGTTGGCTTCTTCCGGCCGGCTCTCTTTTTCCGCTTTTTCAGCCATAAACTGATAAATTTCAGCCTTTTCATCGAAGTTTGCGCCTTCTAAAGCCTTGGCTAAAATAGTATCACATTCTTCTGCTTTTCCTCTTGCATAGCAAACCTTTGCCAGGTTGATGCGGGTTGTCGGCACATCAAGCAGATTGAATGCCTGCCTAAACATAGGTTCTGCTTTTTCGTAAAGTCCTTTCTCATACCAAATCAGTCCTATATTATTCAAAAACATTGACGACATTTCCCTGTCGTTGATTTTTTCAAGCAGTGGAATTATCCTTAACATATACAATTCAGCACTGTCTTTCTTGTTCATGAAGTAATAGCATGAAGCCGTTTTGTCTAAAGATACGCACATCCATACGGTGTTATTACTCCTTTCTGCATTTTTAAGCGCTTTTAGTGAATATCTTAATGCCGTTTTATAGTTTTCTGATTCTAAATTTACATGTGAAAGGTTAATATAAATATGCTGTCTAAGGCTAGGATTTAGGGAAAGTGTTTCTTCGCTTTCCGCTTTTTTCAATAGAATCACGCCATTCTCAAAATCTCCTCTGTCTAACATGCACATCCCTTTATAGTAATACGATCGGGCTAAATCTGCATGATTCTTTGTAGTTTCAAAATATTTTATACTGAAATCTATTAACGAGTCGTTTGAAAGTATTTTCCCAAATGTATTATATGCCTCAGTCAGCAACAGGCAGTATCTAGCTTTGTCGTCTTTATTCTTTAGATTTTTGACATTTAGTTCTTTCAATAATAGAAATGCCTTGTCTGTATTTCCTCTTAGTAAAAGCGAATCAGCATCTGATAATATTGTTTCCGATTTATTGTTACATTTTGTACAACACATCATAAATGGTAAAAGTATCAATATAAATATAAACTTTTTCATCTGTCTGTTTCTGTTTTCTCTATTGCAAAGATAAATAAAATATGAGTATTTTACCTTATTATTCGCTTGTGTTTATTGCTTGACTGCAGCTTCAAACGTTACATTTTCTGTTTTATCCATTTTTAGCATCTGCATAATAAATTGACAATCAATACTTTAGTTTAGATCAGGCTATTAAACACATGTAACATACCACATGAAGATAAAATGAAAAGATTAAATATGTTGTATACCGTTTGATTATATTTGCATTGACGAATTTAAATTTTAAACTTAAATTATTTTTTATTATGAAACAAAAATTATTAATTTTAAGCGTTCTATTATTTTCGCTATTCGTAGTGTCTTGTACGAATGAAGACAGTATTCTTTACAATGTTGAAAATGAAAACATTGAAAATGTCAGTAATGATGAGAAATTAGATAATAATTTATCATTTACAGAACTTAGAAGTAGTATTGCAATTTATAATAATAACTTTTTGGGCATACAAAATAATATAAAAACCCGCGGGTGGCTAAAAAATTTATGGCGGAATATTGTTTATGGGATTGTTACTGTTGCCGCAGATGTGATTGGGGGCGCAGCTGCTACGGCAGCGAGTGCAAATATTGGGTTAGCTATTGGTGTAGGGGCTACTGCTTCTGGAATTGTAGGTGGGCTTCTGTATAGTGGCAATGCTGTTGTTGTACCTTTTTATGCTGCATCAACTTTAGCTGTGCCTGATACAACATCAGTTTTAAATGTTTTTTGCCCTGTTAATCCAGATTCTATATGTTTGACAAATGTCATTCCAAATAAAATGTTAATTGAAAAGCCTGTCGGAGAAACGACTCAGGCCAGTCCTGATAGTATTGGATATTTGCACAATAAAGTGTTATATTCAATATTTGGGGATAGTTTACGATGTGTATCTTTTTATAAACTTTCAAAAAAAGATCAAGCTATTAATATCTTGCATGAACTTGAAAAGGAATCATATTACCAAAATACAATCCATACAGACATGACTAATGATGAAATGGCTGATAAGGCTATCGAAATTTCTGAAATGGTATATAAATTAGGCTTTGAATCAGAAACAGAAGATGAATTCTATGAAAAGATAAATAGTAGTGGTATTGTTGACGAGAATGTCCTTAATGTATTACGTGAAATTATAGATGGTTTAATTTGCCTTGATATTAATACAGACAATGGAGAATATTACGAACACTTAATCCAAATGATTAATGAATCTGATATTGACAATATGTCTAAATTGCAATTAACTAGTGGCGTTATAATAGGACAGGCAAGTAACAGGTTATGGAGTAAACCTCAAAAAATTGATTTTACGGATACTTCTTTTCGCCAGATTCCTTAATAAAAACAGACAAATATGATATGCTTTAGAAAGATTTTTATTTTGATGCTGTCAATTTTTCTTACGCCGGCAGTATGGGCACAAGATGTAAAAACTGAAATGCAAAATGTCAAGGATAACAATAATAATAGCTTTATTGACAGAATGATGCTTAATCTTGACTTTGGCACGGCATTATACAAGCAGAAAGAAAGACAAATTATATCATTTGGGGCTGATTTGGGATTTAAAATAACCAAAAAGTTTTATATGTTTGCAACGGCAGAAAGAATACTCGCTCTATACGACAACCCGGAAAACTCATATTTGAGCACAACAAATTTGGGCGGTGGCTTAGGATATACTGTTGGACGCGTAGGATATATTGATATAGACTTTTACGGAAAGGTTGGCACCTCTGTTGGAAACACTGACTGGAAGAACGTAACTTACGACGCTCGACTTATGTTCAGGATAAAAAGATGTAAACTGATTAATGTCAATGTCTGTATAGGCTATCGCCACATCAACTCGCGCACGGCAGGCATCGACAATTACAATGGCGTGTTCGGAACGATTGGATTCGGCTTCTGACAATAAAAACAACACAATTTCAACGTCATAATTTATAATGCAGATATGGCTTTGCTCACATTTATGGGCAAAGCCGCATCGGCATTAATCCATACGGTATTTAGCATTATCACCCATTTTATCGTTTTACGGAAAAACAGAACAATTTTATCATGAGCAAATCATTCTTTATTTTTCTTTTGTTTTCAGCATAAAAAGCACCATGACATCGGTAAAAACTTAGGACAAAATATATTTTCAATCTGGGAAATGAATATATAACAGACGTTAAAATAACGAGATTAAATGCGTGTATTTATTAACATCGCTTTACATTTAAGTGGTTTAAACAGCCCTAAAGAGCCGTTTTTGAAGTATAAAATCACCTATTTTGAATGTCAAACAGCCATGTATCGCATCATAAACGGCCCACTTTTGCACCGTAAATGGCCGAGTAATATTTGTTAACAGTCATGTTTTCATATCATCAAAAGCACAACACCCTGTAAATCAACGTATTATCAAAACAGCTAAATTTTGACGATTTTTCGCTCCAAACCACGTAACAGCGAAGAGCAACGCTATTCTGAGAGCGTTAAACGTTCGATGAAACCGATGATTTTTGGCCTTTAAAATGTAAAGAATAATGCCTGCGAATGAAAGAAACCCATGCCATCGGCGAAGAGAAAAATCTGACAAAACGGACAAAATGAATAAAACGGCAAGGCATGCCAGCACGGACATAAACATGACAAAAATGAGCCGAAAAAGCACAAGAGTGTATGACAGACATACAAAAACTTCTAAAAATCACGTCAGCATTTTGCTGTTAACGGCAAACTTAGTAACTTTGCGCCGGAATTATTACACATCTATATATTTAAATAAACTATGGCAAAAAAAGCATTATTGATGATACTCGACGGATGGGGTATCGGAAAGCATGGCGCAGGAGACGTAATATTCAACACACCGACGCCTTATTTGGATTATCTTTACGCCGTAAGCCCTCACTCACAGCTGCAGGCTTCAGGCGAGGATGTAGGTTTGCCTGACGGACAAATGGGTAACTCTGAGGTAGGACACCTCAACATCGGAGCAGGACGCATCGTTTATCAAGACTTGGTTAAGATTAACCGTGCTTGCAGCGACGGCTCTATACTCAAGAACCCCGAAATAGTTAACGCATACAGCTATGCCCGCGACAACGGCAAGAAGCTGCACCTGATGGGTCTGACCAGCAACGGCGGTGTACACTCTTCACTCGACCACCTGTTCAAACTCATCGAAATATCTAAAGAATACGGACTGAAGAACACTTATGTTCACTGCTTCATGGACGGCCGCGACACCGACCCGAAGAGCGGAGCCGGATTCATCAAGGAACTGACTGACCACTGCGAGAAGAACGACGCTCACATTGCAAGCATCGTAGGACGCTTCTACGCTATGGACCGCGACAAGCGCTGGAACCGTGTTAAGGAGGCTTACGACCTGCTCGTTGAGGGCAAGGGCAAGAAAGCCACTGATCTGGTTAAGGCTATGGAAGAGAGCTATGAGGAAGGCGTTACCGACGAGTTTATCAAGCCTATAAGCAACGCTAACGTTGACGGCACTATACAGGAAGGCGACGTTGTTATCTTCATCAACTTCCGCAACGACCGTGCAAAGGAGCTTACACAGGTGCTCACACAGCAGGATATGCCGGAGGAAGGCATGCACACAATAAAGGATCTGCAGTATTACTGCATGACTCCGTATGACGCATCTTTCAAAGGCGTACACATCCTCTTCCCGAAAGAGAACGTACAGGACACCCTGGGCGAATATCTGAGCAAGCAGGGCAAGAAACAGCTGCACACAGCCGAGACAGAGAAGTATGCTCACGTAACATTCTTCTTCAACGGCGGACGCGAGGCTGCATTCGAGGGCGAGGACCGCATTCTGGTTCCTTCTCCAAAGGTTGCAACATACGACCTGAAGCCTGAGATGAGCGCATACGAGGTTAAGGACAAGCTGGTTGGCGCCATCAACACTCAGGAGTATGACTTCATCGTTGTCAACTTTGCAAACGGCGACATGGTAGGCCACACCGGCGTTTACCACGCAATAGCAAAGGCAGTATGGGCTGTTGACCACTGCGTACACGACGTTATCGAGGCTGCCAAGGCCAACGGATATGAGGCTATAATCATAGCTGACCACGGAAATGCCGACAACGCCATCAACGCTGACGGAACACCTAACACGGCTCACTCACTGAACCCGGTTCCGTTCATCTACGTTACAGACAACAACAGCGCAACTGTAAAGAATGGTCGTCTGGCCGACGTCGCTCCTTCAATCCTCCACATCATGGGTCTGGAGCAGCCGTCTGACATGACCGGCGAGAACCTCATTGAGGACAACAAGTAATAACATTCCGGCTGAACAGTCAGCAGGAAAAGATAAAAATAAAGGGACGGGCATCTTTTGCCAGTTCCTTTATTTTTATACAAACATCGTCTACTTGAACCAAACAATGTTGGCAACATCAATAACAAAAAGAAATTCTTTTTATTGGCATCAATTAGCAGACAGAGAGCATCACTATCCGTAACCCGCTTAATGGCGTATGTTTTGCGAATTTACGGGGTTTGTAATATTAAGGCGTTTATTTATCGGCCTGTCTGTTTGTACATTTCAATTTATACCGTTATTGCAGTTACATTCCTTTAATCAGTTCATAGGCTTTTTTATATAGGTCTTTCCCCGTTTTTTCAAGAAGGCAGTCAATTATATATTGGCAATTCAGTTCTTGCACATTGCGCTGAAGGAAGTTTAAAACTGTTTTATAAGCAAGTTCAAAACTATAAGATTGTTCTTTAGGTGCATGGGTAAAGAAGTCGAAAGCCAAAGGTTGTTCTTTCCAATTGTGATGAAACAACCCGTTCCATATTTCTTTCAAACGCGCCAGAAAAACAGAATTCTTTTCGGATGGATATATAGGATCGTATTCTTTTACGAAACGGGCAAGCGACAGAAATGTGCTTTCAAAGGTGAAAATCTGTTCCAATATCTGTTTGTCCTCTTCATCGTCAGTATAATCAATATGCTTTATTGTATCAAACAGGATGCAATTATCTTTGTAGTTTCCTACGGTAAAAGAAAGGGTGAAAGAGATGTAGTAATCATCAACTTTGTCTATCTGCTTCCAATTTATGGATTGAATGCCACTGCACACTTTTAAAAGGTCGGTAAAAGAAAACGGAGAATGAAGCTGTTTTATCGCTTTCTTAAACTTGTTCATCGCACTTTTAGGGGTGGAAGATTGTACAGGAACTCTTATATCCTCATGTACTGATGGAAGTATGCTACTTTCTTTCCATTTCTCGAACCCGTCATTGTCTAATTCCAACAGCTTAGATATAAATAGTAGTTCGTCAGAAGTCAAAACGCTGTAATCTTCAATCCCATATGTAAAATAGGAGGATTTTCGGTTTATTCTTTTACCTTTCATCGTGCAATAAATACGATAAGCGACAAACGTATAAAGATATTTACCTTGCAAACTACTGTCTTCCTGCACCTCATGATTGAACGCCTCATAGTAAATATCGTGAGTTGCCAACACATAAGCATAGCAATTTTCGATTATAATCCAATCTCCAAAGGATAAATTACAGTGTTTCATATTATTCTTCAATTAATGTTAACGTGAGCTCAACGAATTGTAAGTTGTTGTAAATTTGGTGATTAGCGAAAATTGTCGCAACTTTATAATGCTGATTTACAAAAGATAATCGCTATAATCATCGAGAGCAAAGTTATAGAATTATTTTGTATGGCGGATGATTTTTGAAGGTTTTTGATGACATGACGGCAAGATATATACTTAAACCGAGTATGAAGCGCACCTTGTAAATTCCTGATTTCGGTTGACTTCAAGCAGGGGTTTAAGATGTGCGTGACGAGTAAGAAATTAAACTCATCACACTATAAATTGTGCACTTACAGTGCTTTATATTAAAATGTGACGAGTGACGAGTTTTCTGCAAAAACTGTTTTATACAGCATTTAGCCGAAATACGCCCGGGCAATGACCGGGAGTAACAAGCAATGACATACATCACGGCAAATATTCTGACTGGATGACGGCAAGCTTAGCGCAATACAACAGTACAAAGATTGACGCGAATATTTGACTTTCAAAGAAAAATATGTATTTTTGCATTGGTTAAAAAATTACACTTTGAATTATGGACGTAAAAATAGAAGAGTCGTGGAAACAGCATATTGACGGTGAGTTTGAAAAACCTTACTTTGCCAATCTTATCAACTTTGTACACGACGAATACCGCAACCATACTTGCTATCCGCCGGGACGACTTATCTTCAATGCCTTTAACCTGTGCCCGTTCGACAAGGTTAAGGTGGTGATACTCGGACAAGACCCGTACCATGAGCCGCGACAGGCTGAGGGACTGTGCTTCTCGGTGAGCGACGGCGTGGTGTTTCCGCCATCGCTTATCAACATATTCAAAGAGATTGAAAACGACCTCGGCACACCGATGCCGCAAAGC
>ERZ779697.120-NODE-120-length-42330-cov-10.1829_pt1 | contig 42330 bp, 45 predicted proteins | sample MGYA00511881_ERZ779697 | MGnify/ENA primary metagenome ERZ779697 (study PRJEB29588, sample SAMEA2148105) | human gut metagenome | biome: human gut; feature: human-associated habitat; material: faeces | place: Denmark | collected 2008/2010 ... | reverse complement strand
TATAATCCGCAAATCCAGATTTCCGCCAAATCCGAAACGAAGCGTCCAAATTTTGGGCTTTGACTTAAAACGAAGCGTCCAAAAACAGGCGAGCGCACAATAACTAAAAATGCAACCTCGGAAGGCTGCATTTTTAGTTTTAACCAATCACTTAAACAGGCTTTAAATGACATTCAAATATCGGTCGAAACCCTTTGTCAATCCGGTAAAAATCACTATATTTGCATAGTGCTAAGCAGCATTTTCACAATGGTTTTCGCCCTGCTTCTTATACAGCATAATGTCTGTATAATGGGCAGAATAGTTCATGTGCGCATTGAACTCTACCTTTTGACAATCCTTGAACGGGTTTCCAAGTGCCTTGTTGTTTCCAATCCATTCGCACAACTCGATTATCGATGACTTGTTGGATGTGAAATAGACGAAAGGCTTGTCCCGGAGCACATTCAAGACATCCAAATAGTCGGAAAGCCGCCAATACATTTTATATGTGCCGACTTCCGTTGACAAATAAGGCGGATCAACAAGGAACACAACACCAGAAATATCCTTGTACCTCTCATACAGATCCTTGTAGTCACAAGACGTGATGGTCAATCCCTCCAGATAGTCGGGACAAAGCGGGTAATCCGTTGTTCGAATGTTGTTATAAAGGGTTTCTTTCCGCATTCCGTCCACGCTCAACTGATACTTCATGGAGAACATCAGGGAAGAGGATATGGTGATGAAGTCCACGTATCCGGCGTTGCGTTCTTCCTGAATGATGCGTTCAAAGATGCGTTCCCTTGCTTCCCCCTTAATAGGCTTATGCCGCGGAACATTCTTTGCTATGTCACGTAAGTCGGCCAGCAGGGCATTTGTCTGCGGAATGGCCTGCAGTCTCATACGGTAACCGTCATAATCATTGTACACGACCGTTGCATCCGGCCTTTTGCATTTGGTGATATGCGACAACAGCCCGCTTCCCCCGAACAGGTCAACAAAGACGGTCTTGTCACTGAACTGTTCCAACACTTTGATGAATTCCTTGGCAAACATGCGCTTCTGCCCAACGAACGGCAATGGTGCCGACAAATAAAGTTTTCTCATACGTTCAACTCGAATTTTATGTTTTCAATCCCGGACAGCAGGTCTTTTGTCCGGGACACGTTATTTTCATAGATATGCACATTGCCAAGATCAAGCGTAATGGATTTGAGGGGCAAGTCTATCTGCCTTGCCATCAGATAAAGATGATAGATGTCGGAAGGGAGGCCGAGGTTGGCATCAGAACTGCGCTGGTACGCCGATACGACCAGCTCACCCTCGTCTATTTGGAATTGCACAAGGCTCAGGCAGGGGGCCTGGTTCGTTTCCACGCCTGTCGCTCCAAGGAACAGCACATAGTTCTTGCTGCTGCGCTTCTCCAAATTGATTTTTGCGATAAGTGGCGGCAACTTTTCAAAATACGTCGGATAGCTGTTTACCAGCGTATGGCCGCAGTAATCCCACCAGGTAATGCCTGCATCCCGGTATTTCTCCACATCTCGCTCGCCCTTCATGAACAAGGTGAGTTCTGTTTTCAGCTTCTTCCGTGCAATGCCGTGGCTCTCGAATATGTCAAGCAGGTCGGCAGGTGTGAGCATCATCCTTTCATTCAGGAGATACCTGATCTGGCCCTTTTTGTTTGTCTGGACTTTGCCCGTTCCGAGTATCTTGTCCAGCATCTGATAATACTTGTTCATCGCCTATTCTTTTTAAGTCAGCACAAAGGTAGCGATGAGGAGCCAGACGGAAGAATTCGCAGGACGAATCACACTGCATCAAGCGTACAGCATTTTCCGAAACGCTTTATCACGTCATAGACTTTGCGCTCGCAGATGGAATACTTGTTGGCCAGATACAATACGGCATAAGTCGTCTTCTCGCCCTTGTTCTTCATTTCCTCAAACTCCGAATAAAGGTCTATATAGCGGACATCATCCTGCTTGATGCCCAGCCTTATGAGCATTTCCAATGGCTCCCTGTTAAATTTAAGTGCTTCAAATAAGGTCATATCCAATCATTTTATTACTTTTGCAGTGCCAATCACTTATTACAATGCAAAAAGCGAACTCGCGACGAGGGTATCGGCCCCCGGTCGTGCGAGTTCGCTTGCGTTGTTTATTAAGTGATTGGCGTTACTTATATCAACAGGCCGGGGGCTTTTTTCTATCCCTCCCCCCGTGGGGACTCATCCGTTACCCGGCTTCATACAAAGCCAAGTCCAGCGCATCCTTCTTCTTCCATCCTTCCTGCAAGGCATCCTGAATGTGCTTCATCGCCTTCACATAGAAGTCCTGTAGCTGCTCCACCGTTTCAAACGTCCGGTAGCTCGGCGCGTCGTCCGTGCCTAACTTGAACGTCACGGGCAGGTTCTGTCCGCCCGTCTGCACGGCAAGGTCGTAGGCCGCCTTGTAGTTGAACTGGTTCTCGCTGGACAGCCATACGGGCTGTCCCTCGTACTCGAAGCCGGACAGGATGCGCTCGTCCGTCCGGGCGTTGTACCATCCCGTTACCAGAGACCGCACTTCTTCCGAGTCCGGCCTGTGGCCGAGTTCCTCTTCCATGTAGGAGGCGGAGCCGTCCTCTTTCTTCTCCACGTCCCAGCGGACGCGCCATTTGCCTTTCACCGGGTTCGTGCATTCCAGCAGCGACACGCCGGCACTTCCTTCCACTCGTTTCATAGCCTAACTGAATACATACTTTGTCCTACCTTTACCGAAGCTCTCCGTCCGGATGGTCGTCTCGAACGGGAAGCCGTCGGGGATTTCCCTCACTTGCGCGAGGATGTTCTTCATCTCCTCGCTGTTGGTGAAGAACTTGCGCGGCTCGCCGTTCACCTCGATGGCGACGATACACCTGTCCTCACCCTGTTCCGTCTTGATGCCTGTCTCGAAGTCCTTCACCACGATGGGAAGGTTCACCAGTTCCCGGATGCTCACCACAGTGCCGGGGAATCGCTTCTTGCCGTCTTCGGGCTTGTAAGCGACGTTCAAGTCCTTGAATGATTTCATGTCTTTGCCTGTTAATTTATTAAACAAATGGCGGCAGTCGGCGTGCTTGGCCATGCCGTAGAAGCTGGCCACCAGCTCGCGACGCCGCCTCCTCGATTTCACCTCGTGCATTTTTCGGGCGAACTTCTGCTTGATGCGCTTGCGCAGCCGGACGTAATCCGGGCGTATCACGAACCCAAGGAAGTCTATGCCCTCGCCCACGGGGAACACCCTCTCGTTAGGCTTTACCGTAAGCCCTATGAGTGACGTCTGCCCGTGGACGGCATCACGAATCTTCCACAATTCCGATTTCGCTTCACCGAGCACGACCCCGTCGTCACAGTACCGATAGTAATGACGGACGCCGTACTTGTCCTTCAAATAATGGTCTAAAAACACAGACAGGAGCAGGTTGCCCGCCCCTTGGGAGCTGCGCAGCCCGAAACTGATGCCTTCCGGCAGCATCGTCACGAACCGCTCCAACAGCACGAGCAGCTTCTTATCCTTGAACACCCTGCGGAAACACCACATCACGAAGTCCTGCCGCACGCTGTCGTAGAAACGGCGGATGTCGAACTTGTAGGCGTACAGCGTGCCTTCCGGGTCTTTCTCCATGTCGCGCCGGATGCAGGCCATGAGGTCGTGCGTGCCGCGCCCCTTTATGCTCGCCCCGGTCGTCCTGATGTACCGCTTGCGCAGATGGCTGTCCACGACGTTCATCACGGCATACACAGCGATGCGGTCCTTCATGGAGAGTATCTGCAGGCGGCGCGCCTTGTCGTACTCCTTGATGTCGCGCTCGTGGTAGCCGCCGAGCGTGAAGCTCGCGTCGGCTATCTTTGCGGACAGCTCGGCGATGGTCTTCTCCCGGTTCAGGAGCAGTTTGCGCCCCTGGCGGTGCTTCTTGCGCTTCCTGCCGCGCAGCACGCGGTCGAACGCCTCCGACATGTTGGAGTAGTCCACTATCTCCTCGATGATGTGCCCTTCCCTGTGCATGGTGACTGCTGTTGGTTTACGTTTACGGAAGATATGGGCCTTCCTTTCCCCGGGCCTGACTTCTTCGAGCCGTCGTCGGCCTACCAAACTCCACCCGACACTTGTTTTTTCAGCTTTCCGGCTTACAGGCCATGCGGCCACGCGCTGTTGCTGCGGCTTGTCTCCCTCGGCTCCGCCTTGGGGACACGTCCCCGGTGCTGTACGCCGATTATTTGATTTCCAGACGCGAGCCGACATTCGTGTTCGTATTCGAAGCATCGTTATTCGCATTCGCATTCGATACGCCGCCATTCGCATTCGCATTGTTGTACCCGCGATAGACCACACGGCCTATGGGGAGACGCCACCTTAAAAATTGTTACAAAGGTAAGCATTATTCCGCCAAAACAAGCGAAAATGCCGCCCTATCAGGCTTTTTGGACGGCTTCCTCAAAATCCCAAAATTTTTCGACCGGCTTCGCCGGTGGTCTTTCGCTGCGCTCACGCTTTGACGCTTTGGCTTTCGCCCTGCCGTTTTCCGCTCACGCCAGCCCGCTTATCGCCTTGTACGCGCTGACGCTCTCCGCCATTCGTGTACGTATACGAAGCATCGTAATTCGCATTCGCATTCGATACGCCGCCATACGCAATCGCATAGTTGTACCCGCGATAGACCACACGGCCTGATGAGGTGTTTATCCAGTATTTGTCGCAATAGTCCGTGGAGGACGAGCCGTTCACGTTGCCCACCGGCACCACGTCCATGTATTTGCCGTGGGCCACCGCCGTTATCCAACGGTCGCTGCTGGTCATGCCTTTCACCATACGCACCGTACCGTCCGGCATCCAGATGCGCCACTTGCCCTGGTTCCCGCTGTCGTTCGGCAGGTCTACCCAGTCCATCATGTCGTACTTGTTGCCGAAGATGTCCTCATAGCCCAGGCAGCAGGTGTTGTTCACCCTTTCCACCGTGGCCATGCCGTATTCGTCCGCCTCCTTGTACCACGCATACTGGGGTATCACGCCGTCGCCCAGCGAGTAGGTCGCGTCGGGGTCTGTCTGGATGGCTTCCTCGTAGCCTATCGTGTCCGTCATGCCGTGGCCCGCCGTGCCGCCCGTCACGCGGCTGTTCGTGTGCTGGCCGGCTCCGCATTGCCCCTGGCTGTCCCTGCGGCCGTACTTCGCGTAGAACAGGTTAGCGATGCGCGAGTGCATCAGCGCGTCTATCTGCTGCATCCCACGCTGCTGGCTGTAGTAGTGGAAGTCCGTCCACGACAGGCTCGCCGCCGTGCTGCCGCCTGTGATGCAGGCGTGGAGACTTGTGCCCACAATACTGCTCCCGACGACCGCGCAAAGATGCTCGTCACTGGCCACCCAGTCGGGTTCCATGTCCTCCACCTTGTCGCTGTTTGACAGCACCACCTTGTCGAACTCCGCCGTGTTCAGAATGGAGAAATACAGGAATTCGGCATCCTCGGGCACGTCGTGAAGCAGGTACATACCGGCCTCGAACTTGCTGCTCAGAGTCGGGACGATGATTTCCTGCACGACTTTCCCGTCCGCGTCCGTGAATACCGACCCTACCAGGTTCGTGCCCGGCACGCTGGGGAAGCGCACCCTCTTGTAGCCCGATACCGCCACACGGCAGACGGAATACGTGCTGTCCGTGCTGTAGGCGTTCTCAAGGTCGCCCTTGCCCGTCATTATCTTCTTTCCGTCCTGCCAGCCGCCGTCGCGCTTGATGTCCTCCAGCGTCAACACCGTGGCCTCCGGCCTGTCGGGCATCTCGTCCGCCCCGTTGGAGCTGTAGCAACTGTAATGCTTGCCGCCCAGGTAATCGTTGATACCCTTGCTCCAGAAGAAGGGCTCGTACATCATCCAGTCGCCTTCCGTGCCGTCCAGCTTCGCCGCCGAGCCGTCGGCATACTTGTTGCTGTCCGCGTCGTCCAGCGGGTAGTAGGTCATCTCGCCGTCGAAGTTGTTGGCCACCGTGTCCACGTTCGCGATGCGGATGTTCCGCGTCGTGGGCTTCCTCGTCACCTTTGCCAGCGTCCGGTGGCGTTTGTCCAGAATGGCCGTGATGTGGCCGCTCGGCTTGTAGGTGTTGCCGTACTTGTACCCGGTCTCGTTGTCGGGGTTGCTGATATTGGCATCATCGCTCACCGTGTCGTCGAACTCTATCATCGTGTACTGGGGCTGCCGGATGTTCAGTTCGTCAAAACGCTCCACGTACTTGTTGAAAGTCCCGTCGTCCAGGTACTTCGTCAGGTGGTATGTGCCCACCAGTTTGCACCGCGTGTTCGTCGTGTTGCCCTGCGCGTCGAAGCCGCCCAGCCCGGCATCGTACCATTCCTTCAGGTCGCTGCCGTCGCCTTCCAGTTCCAGTCCGGTGATGCGCACGTATTTCAGCTTGCCGCCGAGGGCAAACAGCTCCTTGAACACCGACAGCCCGTCTATTTGCGCGCAGTTCTCTATCCAGATGCCTGTCAGGTTCCGCTTGTTGTCAAACGTGATGGAGCTCCATTTGACATACTGCATGGAGCGCAGGATGAGCGTCTGGAAGTTCGCCGGCAGGTGCAGCCGCTCCAACGCCGCCCCCTCGGCGAAGGTGATGGTGCTCAATGCCGTGCAGCCCGCCGCGTTCACTTCCTCCAGACGGTTGCAGCCGCTCAGGTCAAGGCTCGGCAGGTTCGTGTAGTTCACCACGTCCAGCTTCCGCAGCATGGGCAGCTTCGTGCCCAGCACCAGTTCCGTCAGGGCGTAGGTGTTGCCGCTGTTGCCCAGCACCAGTTCCTCCAGCACGGGCAGGTTCGGCAGGCTCATGTCCGTAAAGCCGCCCCAGTCGCCCAGGTCGAGTTTCTTCATCCACTCCCCGCCGTACAGGTGGAAGATGGTGCCGATGTTCGCCGTCTGCCCGTAGGTGTAGCTCCACTGCCCGTCCTTCGCCACCGCGTCGTGGGTCATGGTCTCGCCCTCTCTGCGGAACTCGAAGTAGAAGTCACGCGCCGGGGTGGCCCGCACCGTCGCCCCCGCCGCGCTGTTGCCCTTGAACGATATGTCAGTGGCCGTGTACTGGCCCGTGCTGTATCTTGCGTCGAACAGGCCCATACGGTTGCCCACCCACCAGTGGCGGTGCGCCTTGCGGTTGCCCTGCATGGCTTCCAGGTAGGAGTATTTCACGTTGGTCACCGTGCCGTCCTGGTTCACCTCCACGCCCTCGGTCTTGGGCTCCACGTACTTGTTCAGCGCGTCCAGGTTGTAGATGCGCTCGCAGAACTTCGCGCTCTGCTCGTCGTCGAACATGGCGAAAATCGTGCTGTCGCTCATGCGTTCCCGGATGCGCCTGTAGGCCGCGGCCAGCTCGTCCGGGAACTGCTCCCGCAGGTTCTTCCACAGCACCGAATCGTGTCCGGCGTAGGCGTACACCGTCTTGTCCTCCGTGCTCAGTTCCGGATCAGTGGTTTCCTCGTCGATGTCCCACGGATATTTCAGACGGCCGTCGTTGCGCACGCCGAGGATGGTGTCGCAGTCGTAGAATATCATGTAGGCCAGCGTCTTGTCCTTGTCGGGGTCATACCAGAAGGCCATCATCATGTTCTTCACCCGTTGGTCCACGCAGCCCATGATGTCCGTGAACATGTAGTAGTCGCACAGGTAGTCCACATCGAAGTAGTCGCCCAGCTCGGCCTTGAACTTTGCCCCGTCGTCTTTCGTACTCTTCACCCACGACACCACCCTTTGCAGGTTGGCCGGCAATTTGGTGCCGGCCTCGTACTGGGCGTTGATGTCGTCATCGTCCGGGAAACGCGCCTCGAACACTTTCAGCCAGTTCGGGGTGCCGTCCTCGCCCTTGGTCGTGAAGTCGTCGTCCAGGAACATGCCCATTGCATAGTCGTTGTTCAGGAACTCCCAGCACTCCGTCGGGTTCTGCCCGCCGAACTTCTCCGTCACCCATGCCTGGTCGTGGTAGCCAGGTATGTCCAGGAAGCCGAACACGGCCTCCGTGCTCTTGTCGTTGTTGAAGTTGAACTTGCCCAGGAACTGCGGCGTCTCGTCCGCGCTGCCACGGTAGAACAGGTAGCACGGCTCGCCGTCGATGGTCGTGCGCACGTCATACGGGTAGGAGGTATCGCAGTGTCTCTGTGCAGGGGTAAGTTCTCCCGCCTGCGTCAGGATGTTCTGTACCAGCTTGGCCATACCGGTGTTGTGTGACGATGAACTTTCCGCAAAGTCGGCCTTCAGGCAGAAACAATCAACTGGCGCAGCTTGCTTTTGGCTGCCATTGGCAAGGCGGAAGGAGTAGGCGGCTTCTTCCTGCAACTCTCCGCCAACGCCCTGCTCGTCGCAGCCCAGGTACAGGTCGCCCGCCACCTTGGAGGCGTTCTTGAAGTAGATGCGGTAGTTCTTTATCGGGTAGGCCAGCGAGCTTGTGCCCTGCAGCCTGATGCAGCCGCCCACGCACTTGAAGTTCAACGCCTGGTTGCCCTTCACCACGCAGAGCATCTCGTCCACGTCGTATTTCGGGTCTTTGTCGTTGTTCACCGCCGCCTGCAGTACCGTAGGAACCCCGTTGTCCTGCCGTCCGGTGATGATGATGTAGCGCATTCCCTCGGGCACGCTGTCCACCGTCACATTGCCGTTCTCGTCAATCACGTCGTTGCTTTCATACAGGGCCATCATCCCATCCGCGCTGTCCTGGTCTATCATGTAGGTCTCCAGCACCTGCGAATCGCTCAGGTAGGTGCCGTATGCCCTCATCAGGTACACGTCCGTCGTCGCGCCGTCGGAGCCCAGTCCGATATACGCAGGGCTCGCCTGGTACACGCTGTCCGAGGTGCTGCGCTGCACCGAGCCGGACATGATGCCGTTGATATACAAGTAAACCATCTCCGTGTTCCGCTTCTCGTAGTCGCTCGACCCGTCCGTGCTCTTGGGGAAGCTCACGAAGGCCACCTCGTACACCTCGCCGGCGGCCATCTTCATCGACAGCTCGCTTTTGCCCCTGGTCACCATCCGCGCCTCCTGCGCCGTGATGACGAAGCCCGTGCCGTCCGCGTCCATGCAACGGATGACTTCCGCGCCCTCGTCCACCACCTCGCTCACCTTGTACTTCACGATGAAGGCCATCGCGTTCGTCACGTTCTGCTCCGGCTGTGCCAGCGGGCGGTGCTGCACGGTGGCACGCGCCGTGTCGGTCAGACGCAGGGCCTCGCCTGTCCAGCCGTCGCCACCCCACTTGAAGCCTTCGAACACGGTCTGAATGCCGTTATAACTCCATTCCTCCCGGTTCACGTCGCTGTTGCTACGCCCCTGCGCCGTCAGCTTCAGCGTCATGCCGTCCGTCGGCTCGCTGAGGTTCAGGTCGCTCTTTTCCGCGATGAGCCGGAAATTGTAGGTCGTGTCGCCCACCACAATCTTGCACTGCTCCTCGCCGTAGTTGGAGGCGCGCAGCGTCAGGTTCTGCGCCGTGAACGGCACGGAGGCGGACGAGGCCAGGGTACCGCCCACATACACGTCCGCCCGTGTCGGGGTTTCCTTGGGGTTGTAGGCGGCATATTGTAGGGTGTAGCTGTCGTACTGCTTCGTCTGGATGTAGGGTGTCTGTCCCTTTCCAATGACTGCCCCGTCCGCGTAGTCGAACCTCGCGGACACCAGCGGCGTGTTGTTCCCGGCCTCCCGGATGCCTACGGCAAAAAGGATGCTGTTGGACTTGATGGTGCTCCCGTCCGACAGTTCCAGTTCCACCACGAGCTGCACCGTGTGCGTGCCGTGGCCCAGGTTCGTGGTCGCTATGGAGAAGCTGCCGTTGGCCGTGGAGCTGGTGATGCTGCGGTCTTCCGTGTCCTCCCCGTCCACATAGCAGCGCAGGGTTTTGGTGCCGGCACCGCTCAGGGCGTAGGGGATGCCCAGTGTCTGGCCGCGTGTTATGGCCGTGGCGATGCCGAAGCTGCTGCTCAGCGTGAGCTGTACCACGTTGATGCTCCACGTCACCTGCGCCACCTGCATCTCCGCGCCTTCCCCGACTTCCACGCGCACACGGACGGTATTCGTACCGATCCCCATGTACTTCGTCACGTCCACCGTGTTCGTGCTGCCGGCGGCCACATTGGCCGTCAGGGTGTTCGTGTTCGCGCCCTGCGTGACGGTCACGGTCACACGGCCGGGGTTGCCCGTGCTCTCGCCCGTCGTGGTGTCCGTCTGGTCGTAGGTGTAGGTCAGCTTCACCTCGTCGCCGCTCTTGACGGTCTTGTTCGGGGTGACACGCGTCAGCGCGACTTTCGTCGTGGCCACCGTGCCGCCGCCTCCGCCGGTGAACATGTCGCTCGTGCTGATCACCTCGCCGGCCTCGTTCAGAAGGCTCAGCGAATAGGCCTTGTCCGCGCCCTCGCCGATTTCATTGAGCTGCAGGGCGGTGCCGTAGGTGGATGCCTTCTCGTTTATCTTGGCCGCCACGCCCTTGCCGCTCACCGGGTTCGTCGAGTTCTCGTTCACCGACTGGTCAACCTCCACCACCGGGATGTCCAGGCTCACCACGCCCTGGCCGTCCGGGGACAGCTCATCCGTGGCCGTGCCTTTCGTCACCCGGATTTTCTTGATGGCGTCACCGCCGCCGTAACGGTTCCAGGCCGAAGCGGTCAGGAAGGACGAAATATCAGTACCTTCAAAACGGTAATCCAGCCATTTGCCGGTGGATGCCTCGAAGGTTATCACCATGCCGGGCTTGTCCTCGTCGGCAATGTCGGCATCTGCCAAAACGGCCACGGCGGTTTCCTTCGTGTAGTAGCCGGAACCAAGCGGATGAAGCTGCGTCACGTTGTAGAAGCCGCTTCCGCTTCCCCCGCCGCTCGCCTTCACCAGGTCGCCGTCCTCGTCGCTCCATACATAGAGCGTGTCGCCGCAGATATATGTCTTGTCCTTCAGTACCGCACTGCGCGTGCCGTCCAGGAACAGATCCGGAGACGGGACGCCGGTCACAGTCCAGTTGTTGTAAAGCTGGCCGCCCACGCTGTAGGCGAACATCTTTTGGCTCTTTACATATACCACGGTTCCCCCTCCTTGGATGGAGGACGCGGCCTGTATGGTGCCACTGTCCACAAAGCCGGAGAAACGGGCCGAAGCGCCGTTCATGGCGGCCTTAGCCGTGTTCTCGTACTGTGCGGCGGCCTGCTGGGCCTTGCCAGCAGCCTCGTTGGCCGTGGAAGCTGCGGAATTGGCGGCGTTCTTGGCTTCCGTGGCCGTACTGGCCGCCGCATTGGCTGTCTGGGCGGCCGTATTGGCGGCCTGCGCGGCAGCCGCATCCGTGGCGGGTTTTTGGAGCAACGTCATCGGTACGTTTACCAGTTCGTTCCCTTTCACGCCCGGCAGGGAATTCACCCCGTTCAGCGAGGATACCGTTTCCAGCTCCTGCACGCCCTGGCTCTCCGCCTTGATGGCGTTGAGCACCTGCTGTATGTCTTCCTGTGATATGGCCATAGTCAGTCCTTTTTATATTGGTTAAACTTCTTTCTTGTCTTCAGGTAGTCCGCATCGCCCTCGTGGGCGTATGCCTCACGCTCGAAACTGATTGCCCGGTAGGCTGCCCTCGTATCGCGCAGGCGTATCAGATGCCACAGCCATTCCAGCACGTACAGCAGGTAGAACGGCACATAGAGCAGTTCCTTCATCTGCGCCGTGTGGATGGCCTCGTGGTTGTAGTCCGTGGCCGTCATCTTGCAGCCCTCGCGCACGAACAGCACGCCGAAGAGGTTCACGCACTTGTAGCCATTGATGGGTATCACCTTGTTATATATCACTTTCATGGCCGTCTCCTTCCTCCAGTTGTGCGCGCAGCCCGTCGATGAAGGCCGGCGTGCAATACTCGTTTGCGATTCTTGTTATCAGCGACACTTCGGAACGGTCGTATTCCTCCGCGCCCTGACTCCTGTATATCTTCATCGCCAGCGCATGGGCGCGGATACCGTTCACGTTCAGATATATCAGATCTGCAAGGCTTTCCCTCGCGTCTCCTGTCCGGCTGCTCCGTCCGCCTATGCCGGTCGGTACCGTAAATTCCTTGAAATTCAATTTTGCCATCTTACCATGCATTATATCGATATTCGTAAATTTCACCTCTCCTTGTCCAGACGAGATGCTGGCAACTGTTGTTTATGAGTATCCATCGCAGGTTGTATGAGACAACCTCTCCGGTTTTCTCGTCATATTCGGGACAGTTCTGGAGCACCAGCTCTATCGTTCCGCTGTCGATTTCCATGATTTCCGCATCGAATTGGTCATAATGTTCAGTCGCGTCATGGCTTTGATAGAACAGCCCGCTGAATATTGGGCTGCCGTCTTCCGTCCTTATCGTGGTAGGCGGGGTTATCGTGCGCGTCTTGACAAAATGGGAATCCATTATGATCACCCTCGCCCCTTCGTAGTCTACCGATACGGGCAGCACGACTCCGTTAAAGGTGGCGTCGACAAATATATTAGTATTCAACCGGTATTCCACATTGTCTGTCGTCTCATTATACCCCAATTCTGTCGCGTCGCTGCTTCCTATCGGCTTGAACACGGAATACATGTAGCCTCTCAGTTTCGCGTTGTTGGTTTCTATGCTGCCGTCCTCCAGTATCTTGAAGTTCCCGTTCGCCGTCACCAGGCCTTCCAGCTTTATCTGGTCGGCGCTGATGGAGATGCCGCTTATCATCTTGCCGACCTCGTCCTTGGTTACGAACGCCTTGATGTCCGCCGTTTTCACCAGTCCGTTGTTGGACACGCCCTGGGCGAACAGTTCCGCGAAGTTGCTGGTGGTAACCAGCCCGGCCTTGTTGACCAGTTGCCCTTCCTCATCGAAATACTTCGACATCAGTTCGTTGTACTTTGCCGTCGTCACGATGGAGGAGGCCTCTATTACGTTCCCGTCCTTGTCGAAATTGGCCGCCGCTATCTTCACCAGCTTCTCGGACTGCTCGAACAGGGTCTTGTACTTGTAGGCCAGGGCTTCGGCGCGGTCGGTACTCAGCACCAGCATGTACAGGTATATCTCGCCTGTGAACGACAGCTTGAAGTCACCGGTTCCGTTCCACAGCCCGCTGTGGTTGAACACCTGGTAGCCATCCGTCACACCCAACTCGCCGTCGTAGCTGAACTCGTTGAAGTTCTCGAACCCGGTCTTGTCCAGACCTTCGAATCCTATCGTCAACCGTCCGGCCTTGGCCACGCGGTAGAAGAAGCTCAGGTACACCGCCTCCGGCTTCTTCAGCCCTTCGCCGTTCGTTTCGTTGTAGGCCGGGATGAACCGGAAATTTCCGTTTTTCTGCAGGATGTATTTGTTGCGTATATATACGGTGGTGCGCCCGTCGTCGGTCTTCACGCAGGCATAGTTCGTCTTGTCGGACAGCGGCGCTCCGTTCGCCCAGATCCATTTGTTGCCCAAAAGGAAGAAGGTGGCCTCATTTTCGGTGTCCCACTTGTTCATGCCGTCGCCGAACGAGGCGTTGTCCAGATAGCTCCTGTCCTCCGTGAAGTCCTTGCGAAGCCCCTCCACGGCGGCCTCAATCTTGCCCTCCGTAATCTCGAAACGCGTCAGGATGTCCTCGCCCGTGGTCAATACGAACGTGCCCATCAGGTACACGTTGTCGCCGTACAGGCCGTTGCCGTGGGGCTGGTTGTCCGCCGGGAACCGGCTGTCGCTGATGCCGTCCAGGTTGCCCAGGCGCACCCGCAGGCAACCGTCGAAGTTCTTGCCGCTCACGCCGTCCAGCACGTCCACCCTCGGCTGTCCGTCCTCGGTCGCCGCGATGGAGATGAGGTTCTGCCGCAGCCGGTTCTGGGTGTTACCCATCAGCACGCACTCGTCGCCCTCCTTGGGCTCCACGCCGCCGAACTCGCTCACGGGCACGGTGACGCCTTCCCCGTCCGAGGCGGACACTTCCACCCAATAGCCGCGCAGGGATGCGCCGGTGAACTCCGCGCAGCGCATCAGGTCGTGCGCCACGAACTCGTTTTCCTGCTCGAAGGTGATCCTGTAGTTGTCGCCGTCCTTCGTGACGGTCTTTATCTTGCCGCTGGCCGCGCTGACGACGAACTGGCCGCCGATGCTGCGCACTTTCTGAATGAGCAGCTCCAGGGCCACCAGTGTCTGCCGGATGGTCACCTTGTCAATGGTCAGGTTGCTCAGCCCCGTCAGCGCGTCCATCCACAACTGCCAGCCCTCGCCTGTCATGCCGTCCACGAAACGCACCGAGCGCAGCAGTTCCCGGATGACGGCGGTCAGCCACTCGGCGTTGCCGTCCCCGTCCACTCCCGCACCGCTCTCCCCGGCCTTGTACCGGCCGAAGTCCGCGCCTTTCAGGAAATGGAGCTTCTCCTGTGCCGTGTCCTCGCGCAGCCTGCTCAGGGCTTCCTTCAGTGTCCTGCGTGCCGAGAACACGTTGTTGTCAGTCGGATAGGTATTGTCCCAGCTCCGTATCAGGTCGGGAAAACTCCCCGCCGTTGCCGTCTTCACATAGTTCTTCGCGTCGGTGATGCTGCCGTTGATAGCCTCCATCGCGCCGGTGCTCACCGCGTCGCTTATCTCCACGTCCATCTGCGAGGGCAGGTTCACCTGCCGGGTTATCTTGGTGACGCGGCTGCTCCTGTATCCCGTTTCCGGAAAGTATTGCCGGCTCTCCAGCCTTACCCGACGGCCCACATACAGGTCGATGCCGCTTTCCTCTATATATACGTGGTCGGTCGGCCCCTTGTAGCGGCCCGCGTCCACGGCGTTTTCCTCGTTGTAGCGGTCTACCGCCTCCCGGAACTCCTGCTCGGCCAGCGGGTAGTATTCGTCCGGCATCCGGATGTTCCAAAGGATGTACTTGTCGCCCGCCTTCGGGCAAAGGGTGTCGTTGGGAAGCTGGGTGCCGTCGTCATACGGCCATATCGTGATCAGCTCGAACTCGTGGGTGTCGCTGTCGTAGTTGGCCTCGAAAAAGTAGGTGCCGTCCTCCTCGTCGCCCAGTCCGGCCAGTTCGCTCCCTTCCTGGAAGGAGATGCGCTTCACCTTTTCGGCTATCTCATAACTGTTCGGGTCGAATCCCAGGCTGTTGTCCTTGAAATAGAATATCTTGAAGGGGGTGCCTTCCTCGTCGGTCACTTCCTCGCTGCGCACCGAACTCACCGTGCCGATACGCTTGGGATAGATGTCCGAAAAGGCGTCCGCCTCGTAATGGTGCCATACGCCATACTTCTCCACGTTCACGTCCACATGCTTCACGCCGCCGGGAAGCTGGAGCCGGCTGTGCCCGTATTTCTCCGGGTCAATGTTCCGGCTGCTGCCCACCGGGTAGAGCCGGGTGTAAAACTTGGCGTTGTCGGCCATGTCGCAGCTTATGCCCGTCAGGCCCTTGTTATACCCCAGCGTCACTTCCTCGCCCGTCTCGCAGCGGCACACGTTCACCGTCTGGCCTTCCACCCACCACTCGGCGCGGTTCCCGGCTTTCTCGGCCACTTCCCGGAGGGCCTCGTCGCAGTATTTGCCTTCGTAGTCGATGACGATGTTGTCCGTGCCTTCCACCGTGCCGACCTTCCAGTCGGTGGTGCGGTTCATGCCGTTGTTGATGCTTTTCACGATGAGGGCCACATGCTCCCTCGGAGGGGCGGTCAGCGTGAACACGGGCTCGTCGTCGCCGTCCGTGTCGTTCAGCACGAGGAAACGCTTGATCAGGCTTTCTATCCCGTACAGCTTCATGTCGTACCGCCACTCTACGGTGCTCTTCTGTTCCGGGCGGTAACGCTCCATGAGCCAGTATTTCTGCCCCCGGAACTCGGCGTAGTCGTTCACCTCCAGTGTCACGTGCTCGTACAGCGTGAACGACAGGGTGAGCACGTTGTCGCCCTGTAGCTCGTGTTCCTGCGTCGAGTTGTCGTCGCAAGGTGCCTGTATCTTCACTGTTCCGTCGCTGCCGTATATCGTTACCATATCGTTATAATGCCGTTAGATTGCCTTTCAAATAGTGGGTTTCGGTTCGCGGAAAATCACCGTGAACCGGCTGGCCTGCTTGCCCGCCTGCCAGAGGTAGGTCAGGGGTTCGTAGTCGCTGCCGTCCTTGTAGAACACGTGCAGCGTCAGGTCAAGGTCGGGGAAGCGGATGTCCAGCCACCCGTCGTCCCCCTGTTTCAGGAAGGCGATAAACGACCGGTACTGCGACAGCCATGCCTCGCGCGTGTCTGCGTACAGGGCGAACATGAGCTTCACGTCCCGCGCCTGGTTCCTCACGTCCAGCACGGACGAGTATTTCTCGCCGTCCTCTTCCCTGATGTCCACCGCCACATGGCTCTTGGTCTTGGACGGGGCCATTATCGCTTTCAGGTTGTTCCGGTCACCGCGTTTCTTCTCCACCAGGAAAGCGCCGTATTCCTTCCAGATGTCGGTGCCGTTCACCAGCACCTTGCCTCCCAGTATCGCGTCCATTGCCATAGTTCACTTCATTTTAAGTCCGTCACGTATGATTTTCTTGATGTCGTTCTTTATCTCGTCCAGATGCCTGGCACTGTTTCCGGTGTTTTCCTCGATGCGCCGGAGGTGGTCTACCGCCGTGCCCATCTGCTCGCTCACGTCCTGCATCTGCTCGTCGATGCTGGCCCAGTGCATCTGCCCGGAGGTGAAAAGCCCCTCGAGCTTGGTACCCTGCTCCTGGCTCATGGCGCTGAAGCTGCCGGCCTTGCCCGTCTGTGTCGTACCGCCTTCCTCCCCGCCATACCCGGTGGCTTCGGCCAGCTTGTCGCGCAGGGCCACGGCATCCTCCACGATGGCCTCGTAGCCGTTCGTGAGGGCGGCGATGTCCTCCGCGCTCAGGTCGTTGTCCTTCATCCGTTCGGCGAAGTCGTCATACCACCTTTGCAGCCGTTCCTTGTACTGCTCGCCTATCTGGTTGCTCAGGATGGCCCGCATGAAGTATTCGCTTACGTTTCCGGCTATCTCCTCCGCGCTTGCGTCCATGTCCATCAGCGTGTCGATAAACGAGTCGTAGAGCGAGTCGAAAGAAATCTGGGTCAGACTCTCGTTCAACTGCTCTTCCAGCTCCTCCAGTTTGCCGGCCTGATCGATGTAGTCGTCCAGCTTTTCCGTCAGCCGCCCGCCGTAACCGCCCTTTCCCGTGTCCTGTATCTGCTTCCACATGTCCACGTTGGAGCGGAGGGTTTTCATTTCTTCGGGGGACAGGCTCCACAGACTGCCGTCCCACTGCCGTCCTATCTGCTGGCTCAGCTTGTCTATCTGTTCGCGCGAGAAGCCGCCCCAGTAGTAGTTCCAGGAATGGTGCGAGCCGTGGTACCCGGCCTGCGCCTGCGCGATGGCGAGATAGTTCGGCGGCCGCGCTCTTCCGGCCCTCGCCGCCCTTGATGGTGTCGGTCAGGTCTTCGATGCTCTGCTGCAGAGACTCGTTGCGGTCGGTCAGCCGGTCGATGGAGGCCTGCACCTCTTCCGCATTGCTCCCGTTTATCTTGTCCACCAGCTTGCCGAACCCGCCGAACGAGATGGCGTCAAGGATGTTGCCGATACCGGAACGGACGGACTTGAACAGCGTGACGAACACGTCGCCGGAAAGCACGTCGCCGATGATGCCGCTGACCGCATTGAACACGCTGTCAAGCAGCGGGCCGATAAAGTTGCTCAGCCCGTCCTTGAACACGTCGATGATGGAGATGATCCATCCCACGATGGGAACCTTCTCCAGGCTCTCGGCAATCTTTCCCATCGCGCCGCCGGTGCCCTTGCCGAGCTGTATCAGGCCGTCGTAGGCGTTCCGGATGCCGGAAGAGGCGAGCTTCTGAAGGCCCTGCGTCACGTTCTCCATGTTGGCACGAAGTGTGGATGCCGTATCGGTGACGGCCTTTTGGTTACCGTTTACAACGGCCTCCTGTGTCCGGACGGATTCCGAAGCGGAGTCGGCATTCTCCTGGGCTGTGTTCCTCGCCGTCCGGGCTGCCTCAATTTCGGCATCCGAACCCTCACGCAGGGCTTGTTCGTAATCCTCCTGCGCTTCCTTGAGCCTTTCGAGAGCTTCGGCCTCCGCCTGCTTCGCCTCGTTCAGCTCCAACATGGACTGCCGGAGGCTGTCGATTTCGGTACCGAGCCGCCTGAAGCTGGCCTTGTCGGAACCGCCCGAGGACTGCTCCATCTGCCGGATGGCATCCACCAGGTCGTTCTGGCTGGACGGGTCAAGCCTCTTGAACTCGTCCGTCTGCATGTAGGCTTTCGCCTGTTCAAGCGCAGGACGGATGATGTCGGAGAACATGCCGCCGAACTCCCCGAACACGGCCGTCCAGTCAATGGACTGCTTCAGGTAGGACACATCCAGGGCGGCCGTCTCCGAATCGCGCTGCCGCTCCAGGGCCATGCGCTCTCCGTCATTTTGAGCCTTGCGTATCTTCTCCGCGTACTCCTGGGCGATGGCGAGCTTCTGTTGCTGGTAGGTGCCGTACTCTTTCAGGTAGTCGCGCATGGCTGCGGCTTCCGCCTCATAGACTTCCACGGTTTCCTTTTTACGGGTGTCCTCGTTCAGGGCATTCGCCCGGTCAATCTCGTCCTGTTGCTGCTTCGTCAGCCCGGAGGCGTTCACGTCCGTCACCCCGGCCTTCCTGTTGGCATCGGCCAGCTCGCGGGCCTTCTTTTCGATTTCGGCCTTGCGCTTGTCATAGTCTGCGTCTATCTGCGCCAGCTTCTTGTCCGTCCCTTCGCCCATCAGGTCAAGCTCATCCTGTTGGTTCTGCAGCTCCAGGGCGATGAGTTCGTCGTCCAGCTTCTGCTGCGCCTGTCTGCGCCGTTCGGCTTCCTTTTCGGCCTTGTCGGCGGCCTTGCGCTCACTCTCGGCATCCTTGTTCTCATCGGGCTTGTACCGGTCGTATTCCTTTTTGGCCAGGCTGAGGGCATCCTTCAGTTCCTTGGCCTTTTTCTCGTATTCTTCCTGTGTCAGGCTGTTGGATGTGTCGGCCAGGAAGTCGTTGTAGGCCTTCAGCGCTTCCTCGTATTCCTTCCGCGCCTGTGCACCCCAGTCCGCGCTGGACTCGCGCTTCAGGTTCCGTCGGTTCTTCTCGGCGGTCAGCTTGTTGAGCTGGTACTGGAGCTCGTCACGGCTGTATGTGCCCCTCAATGCTTCCGCCCCGTAAGCGATGTTTCCGTACTTCTTCTGCTCGGTAGTCATCCGGGCCAGCAGGTTCTCGCGCTGCCGGATCTGTTGCTCCAACGTATCATTGCTGATGCCGGTCAGGTTCTCGAAGTAGGCGTTGGCACGCTCCTTGCGCACCTGTTCGGACAGTGCCTTCCGTTTGTTGTAGAGGTTCTGCAGCTCGGTAGCTTCGTCCCCGGTCAGCCCACCCACCTTGCGCATCCGTGTTCCGGAACCGTTGGCATCCTCCCAGCGTTCGGTGGCTTTCTTTGCTTCCAATGCCGCGATGCGCGCATTCACGCTGTCCAGTTCGTTCTGAGGCCGCGTGATGGATTGTCCGGCTTCCAGCTCGGCGATTTCCTCCTTGATGCGCTTGATGTTTTTCAGCTTCTCGTATTCGGTGTCATACTTGGCGAAGATGTCCGGGTATTTCTGTTCAAGTTTGTTCAACGCCTCACGCCGGGTATCGGTGGCCAGACTCTCGTCACCAGCCACGCCGCAGAGTTCCTCCAGTCTGCGGCGGTGTTCCTCCTCTGCCTCGATGGTCTTTTGCTTGGCGGCCAGGTATTCCTCCTCGGCTTCCTTCAGGCGTTCGGTCTCGGTCTTCATCGACACCATCGCGGCCACCACGCCGGCAATCAGCGTGGCCACCAGCACGTAGGGGTTGGCGAGCATCGTGGCGTTGAGCAGCTTCTGCGCCTTCTCCACGATGACCAGCCAGCCGTAGTGCAGGGTTTCGGCCACGGTCAGCGCGCCAACGCCGGCCGTCTGGAGGGCCTGCATGGCGGTGACGGCCATGACGGCTGTTTTGTATGCCCCATAGGTGCCGACAAGCCCGACCAATACGCGGCCCACCTGCTCGTAGTGGTCAACCAGGTAGGACACCGCATCCAATGAGCCGCCTATAATGCCTTCAGACTGATGTCCGATTTCGTTCAGCATCATGCTGATGCTGTCCTGGATGTTGCTGATGCGTCCGGTGATGGTCTTGCTCTGCTCCTCCATGAGATTGTAGAACATGCCGCCCTCGTTCGTGAGGTTCTGCAGGGCCTGCTGCACTTCCGGGAAACCGACCTTGCCGGCCTCCACCATCTCGCGCACCTTGCTCTCCGCCACGCCCAGGACGCTTGCCAGCTCACGGCCGAGGGGGATGCCGCGGCCCACGAACTGGTTGTAGTCCGCCGTGTACAGGCGGCCCTGCGTCATGGTCGTGCCGTACAGGTATATCAGGTCGTTCAGAGGCTGGTTCAGCCCGGCGGCGATGTTGCCCAGGCGGATGAGGTCATCGTTGACGTTCTCCACGTTCTCGCCGTAGGCCAGCAACTGGCGCGCGCCGTTAGAGATGCTTTGCAGGTCAAACGGAGTTTTAGCGGCGGTATCAAGCAACTGTGTCATCAGTTCAGTTGCTTTTTCCTCGCTGCCGAGCATGGTACGGAAGGAGGCCTCCAACTGCTGGAACTCGCCGCGCACCTTGACGATGTTGCTGACGAGTTCCTTTACGGCGAACGCCCCGGCAATCTTCGACACGGTACCCCGGACGGATTCGGCCTGCCTGTCCAGCCGCTCCATCTCCGCCGACACGCCAGTGGTCTTCGTTTTCAGCTCGTCCACCTTGCGCCCGGCCTTGTCAAGTCCGGCGCTCAGGCGGTCACGCATCAGTATCTCTATTTCTACGGGTTTCGTTGCCATTTTATTTCTTCAGGTTGCTTTGGAAAAATCCTACAATACCGGCGGCCTCCTCTTCCGCGCTCATCTCTTCCTTCTTCTTACGGACATAGCGCGGCGCGTCAGCCAGCATCATGATCAGGGTCTGGTAGTTTACGCCTTCCAGGATGTAGTCCACGCTCCAGCCCGTGGCATCCGCTATCTGCCAGACAAATCCGAAGGGGCTATGGGACGGCTCGTACACCGTCTTTAACTCCCCTTTCTTTTTTGGCTCAGCCTCAGTTTCATCGGGTTCATCTTCCCGGCTGATCTGATAATACTCGTAAAAGGGTCGGTACCCAAAAGGAAGATGAACCTGCGCATGGCCGCGTCCAGGTACTCCGGGGCCATCCAGTTCCTCACCACCCAGGCTGTTACGCCCACCAGCAGGCGGCGGCTTATCCAGCCACGGCACAGCGTGTAGGCTATCATGCGGCTTATCTCCTTGCCGTGTGCCGCAAGGAAGGCCATCTCCTCGTCCTTGGTGAACTTCTTCATCTCGTCTGCCGTCACGCCCAGCGACAGATAGACTCTCGCCAGCCGTATCAGTCCGCCCAGTCGGGGGCGGCGCATCACCACGCGCAGCTTCAGGGGCTTCTTAACCAGCGGGATGCGCAGTTCCTTCAAGGGGACGGACACGCCCCTGTCCAACAGGGCGGCCGTCCCCTCGGCTTGCACCAGACGTTCCGTTGACTTGTCCATACGTTACTCTGACGGCGTGTCGTTGATTTCGTAGGGAGCGGTGTCCGGCTCTTCGGGCTTGTTCACCTTCAGCTGGCATTCCAGCTTGGATACCTCCGTCAGCGTCAGCTTGCCGCCCAGGTTGGCCATGATGGTGCCGTTGGGTATCTTCATCGTCTGGCCGCTCACGAACTGGATTTCCCACGGGCCGCGCAGCTCCACGAGGTCGGTCGGGGCCTTCCAGCCGGTGTAGCTGCCCGTGCTGCCCACCAGCGTGCCGCCAAGCACGGCCTGGATGTTCTCATAGTCCAGCTGGATGAGGTTGAACGTCGGCGCGATGGTCGCGTTCTTGTTGGCCAGTGTCAGCACCGGAGCGTCAGGTACCTGCTCGGCTTCCACGTCCGTACTCTCCGGCTTAGTGCCGCCCCAGTCCCAGCTGCCTTTCTCGATGTAGCCGATTTCCTTGCTGTTGAACTTTACCACGGCTATGCCGTATATGAATTTCTTAGTTGCCATTGTTCTTTCGTTTTAGAATGATGATTATTGTTGTTAGCACACTCAGCAGTATTCCGACCCCGAAACCGTAGAAGAATGTTTTAACGGGGTTCGAACGCTGTTTTATTTCCTCTTTGTACAGCCCGGTCATCTCCTCGTAGCGTTCCTTCCACACGGAGGATGTCCGCTCGTAGTATTCCACCAGGAGTTGCAGGCTGTCGCAGCTCGCGTACACGGTGATCACGTCCCTGTCGCGGCTTACCGACACGCTGGCCTGTCCGCTCTTCCCGCTGTATGAAGCCAGCGAAGGAAGCCTCAGAAGGCTGTCAGCCGGTATCTTCAGACTCACCTCCGATTTCGGCACCGTTTCCTTCCGTACCAGGCGGACTTCGTTCCTCATGCTGTCCGCCCGGCCCGTCGCCGTTTCCGTCCGGGACATCTCCCGCGCTGTCTTTCGGGTGCTCGCGCACCCCGCGAAGCACAGGGCAATCGTCATGATGCTTGCAAGAATTGGCAGTGTCAATGGCCTTGCGCAGGCGTGCCATCTCGCGCTTCGTCGCCTGAAGGTCTTTCCTCGTCGCATTCAGTTCGTCTTTTAAGGGTTCAACGATGTTGTCCACAAGTATCCGGGTGGCGTGCTCAGCGTTGTCAATCCGCACGGTCTCGGCGTCCGCCTTCGCCTTCTCGGCTTCCGCGTTGGCCTTGCGCACCGTCGCGCGGAGCGTCACTATGCCAACCACGGTCGCCAGAAGTGAGCCACCCAGTACGAAATTGAGAATTTCACTGAGTTCCATGAGATTACTTGTTTTATGCCTTGCTTATGATTTTGACCCGGTCCTCTTGGTTATCAGCCCTATAAGCCATTGCACCAGCCCCGTGTCTGCGATTCCGTTTGCCACAAGCGAGGCTCCGAAACCATAAAGCAGGGCGATATACCATTCTACATCGGCCACAAATCCTGCGTCCAGCCACCACAACAGCATGGCTGCCGCCAAGCCGACCGTCCAACTTACTATCTGTGTTACCAGTCCTTCCATTTTCGGGAACAAGGCTTTGATGCCTTCCGTCAGCAACACCACGCAACCGGCGAATCCGGCAAAGGTGGCAATCATACTGTCATAGTCCATACTTGTGGAAACATCACCCGTCTGGGCGAACGAGGCTGACACAAACCCGAGCATCAGCACAAAAAATAAAATCAGCTTTTTCATTTCAGTCATTCATTCATTTATTTATTTATTGATTTATACCTATTTCTTTCAGCCAAGCCTGTACATCAAACGAAGGGCAGGCTTTCGCGGCCAGTTGGTTATGCCCAACAACCGGGATGGAAGGGAAACGCCGGTGGAAGTCTTTCACGTAGGCTTCCATCGCCTTCTTCTGCGCCGGGGTACGGGTATCCTTGGGGGTCTTGCCGTCAGCGGCAACACCGCCGACGTACACAACGTGCCGGGATGTGGAGTTGTACCCTTTTGCCCCGTTGGTAATCTCCCAAGGATCTACCTGTGCGTCCTCATTGTTGTCCACCAGGCGTTCCACCTTTCCGTCCAGGTGTATCATGTCGGTATAGCCGACCTGCTTCCATCCGCGACCGCCCTTGCTCACCGGATCGGTATGCCAGTGACGTATGTCTACCGCGCTGACCTCACGCCCTTCAGGAGTGGCAGTACAATGCAATACCAAACGTTTCAACTGTGCCATGTGTTATTCCCCCTGTTTGGCTTGTGTAATGGTCACTTTGGCCGTCTTGCCGCTGTCAGAATTCAACGTAATGGTCAGGGTACCGCTTTTTTCACTTCCGGTGTCATTGGCTTCCGCCGAGATGGTCACGCCCGTTTCCGTTTCTTCAACGTCAAATCCGGACGGGGCCGCTCCTACGGTATATTCACCGCTGGCTGTTATGGTCACTTCCTTGCTGCCACCTTCTGCCGGAATGGTTACAGTAGTCGGATCGGCCGAAATAGTCTTGGCCGCCGGCTTGAAGACGGGAGTGTCACGGCTGTCCAGTACCACCGTTTCCTCGCCGAAAGCGATATTGGTGTCCACCTTCATCAGCATCTTGAAGAAGTACAGTTCGCTGGCATTGGAAATCTTGTCTATCTGGATGACATTTTCGTCATCCTGCAGGTTGACAGCGGCGAACAGATTGCCGTCGGCACCCATCGAGCACAGGGTGGCCACAATCAGCCCGTCCGGCCATGCAGCCAGCGTCTCTATGGTTATGCCCTTGTAACGGCGCGCGTTCACATCGGTCTCGCTGGCGTTCTTGGCCTCGCGCTCGGTCAGTTCGTCATCGTACTTGTCGAAATCGTCAATGCTCATGATGATGCGCAGGTTCGGGTTGTTGCGGATGGCCTTGGGTATGGCACTGCGCACAGCCTTCAGTTTGCCCAGCATGGTTTCCTCCTCGCTGTCCACGATGATGAGTTCCGTGTCCTTGGCCATTTGGGTGAGGATACCGTTGAACAGGTGGTCATCGTCGTCACCGTACACCCCGTTGATGTAATGGTCGCCCAACTCGAACTGCACCTGCTTGGCAAGCTCGGCCAGGAGGGCGTTCTGTGCTTCAGGAGGTAACTCGGCAAATACAAGGTTACCCTTAGGCTGCCAGGGGCGCCAGATTTGCTCGAAAGCACGTGGGTTGAATACGGTAAAGGCCATGAAGTCTTTCGGGTCAAGGCTTTTCTCGTCATAGTTGAAGTTACCCTTCGAATCCTCCACGCCGGGGTTCTCCTTACGCTTCTGCAGCATCTTGCCGCTTCGCAGACGGGGCAGGCTGATTTTTTTCTCCACACCGGGAATGACCATGATCAGCCCTTTTTCAACAATCTCGTTGCCGGTGACGGCGAGCGTCAGAAGCTGCTCCAGTACCTCACCGCTGTAATTTGTGTTTTTTACTACTATCGCCATGTTTTTTTACTTGTTAAGTTTGTTCTTGATTTCTCGCATACGCTTGTTCCAGGGGCTCTCTCCGCCCGGTTCCACCTTAATGTCCTCCATGACCTTGCGCTTCGGGGCCAATGAAGCCAACACCTTCTTGCCCTCTTCGGGACTTGACTTCAGGATGTTTTCGTACATGGGACGTGTTTCGGCATTAATACGCCCGTCGGCCTCGGCTGCATCAAGCAGGGCTTTCCGTGCAGCCTCTTCGTCAACGGCCGCCTTGTCCTCGAACTCCTTCACTCGCGCCTTCAGGGAGGCGTTCTCTTCTGCCAGACTGCCGGCACGGCCCGCTTCCTGCGCATAGGCCTGGGCCTTGGCAATCACCTCATCCTCGCTCTTGCAGTCCTTGAACGAGGGATGCTTCCTAATTTCCTCAAGATTCATTTTGTCCTTGTTTTGTGGCTCAACGAGCCGGTTATTGAATAAAGTGTAGATCTGTTCCGGGGTGCTGTCCTCCGGTACAGGCTCCGCATCATAGATGCCATCGATAAAACCGAGGCGAAGGGCCTCGTCCGCGGTAAGCCAGTGGTCTTCACCGTCAAAATAGGCCGCTTTCACATCCTCCTTGGTCATGCCCAGACGTGCCGCGTAGATGTCGCCCAGACTATCCTCCAGGCTCTCTATCTCCTCGATGCACTTCTGCATGTCCTTCTTGTTTCCGTAGCAGCCGCCGCTGATGCTGTGCAGCATCAGTCTTGCGTATTTGCTCATCTCGACGGGCTTCCCGCACAGGGCTATCACGCTGGCCATGCTGGCCGCGATGCCGTCCACATAGATATGCACGTCCGCCTTGCTGTTCTTCAGGGCGTTGTAGATGGCGATGCCGCAGTACACCTCGCCTCCGTTGCTGTTGATACGCACATTGACGCGCCTGTTCACCTTTTCCGCCTCCATCAGTTCCTTGGCGACACGCCCGCTCTGCACGTCATAATAGTCGCCGATGTCACCATAGAGAAAGATGGTGCCCACGCCGTCGCTGTCCGTCTGTATGTTGAAAAACTTGCTCATTGTACTATTGTCATTACTGCGGTTTTCCCGCGATTCATGGTGCAAAAATGCAACAAATCAACGGAGTATGGAAACCGCGTTTTTATCATGCCAGACTATGATGTTATGATAACGGCACAGGGCTTCATCATGCAGACGGCTTTTCGTAAAGCGGGCTTTTTGTAGCAATTTTGCACTATGAATCATAACTGAAAGACAGGAATATGGCAGCAGATTTGACCAACGCCCAGAAAAAGGAATGGGCAAAGACCTTATACCTGCGCGAGAACCTCACGCAGCAGGAAATAGCAGACCGCGTGGGAGTGTCGCGCGTGACGGTGTCGAATTGGGTACGCGCCGGGAAGTGGGAAGAACAGAAGGCCGGACTCACGCTTACAAGGCAGGAGCAGGTGGCCAACCTGTACAGGCAGGTGGCGGAGATCAACAGGGCCATCTCGGCACGCGCCGAGGGGGAGCGCTACCCTAATTCCAAGGAAGCGGACATACTCGGCAAGCTGTCGGCATCCATACGGAACATGGAGCAGGAAACGGGCATTGCCGACATCATCAGCGTGCTCACCGGCTTCATCGAATGGCTCCGCCCGCTTGACCTTGACAAGGCAAAGGAACTGACAAGGCTGGCGGACGCATACATCAAGGACAAACTATAAACGTGACGCACATGAAACAGGCTGACAAAATAGCACTCCTGGATTGGGAGAAGTTCAAGGAGGACATCGCAAGGGCCACACCGGTTGACAAGTCCATGTCCGCGCAGGACAGGGAAAAGCACCGCCTGTACCTTGAACGCCACCCGGTGGAATGGATAAAGTTCTTTTTCCCTAACTACGCCAAGTATGAGTTCGCCGGGTTCCAGAAACGCGCCATACAGCGTATCCTCGCCCATGACGAGTGGTTCGAGGTTCTTTCCTGGAGCCGTGAGCTTGCCAAGTCGACGGTCACCATGTTCGTTGTCATGTACGTCACGCTGACCGGACGGAAAAGGAACGTCATCATGACTTCCAACAGCAAGGACAACGCGGTCAGGCTGCTGGCTCCCTACAGGGCCAACCTGGAAGCGAACGGACGTATCGAAGCCTACTACGGGAAGCAGGAAGCACCCGGTTCATGGACGGAGGACGAGTTCATCACAAAGGGAGGCGTGGCCTTCCGGGCGCTCGGCGCAGGACAGTCGCCGCGCGGTTCCCGCAATGAGGCCATCCGTCCGGACGTGCTGCTCGTGGACGACTTCGACACGGACGAGGACACCAAGAACCCGGACATCATACAGAAACGCTGGGATTGGTGGGAGAACGCGTTATACCCGACACGTTCCATCTCGGAGGCAACGCTTATCATCTTCTGCGGAAACATCATCGCCAAGGACTGTTGCGTTGTACGGGCCGGAAGCATGGCCGACCATTGGGACATCGTGAACATACGTGACAAGAACGGGCTTTCCACCTGGCCGGAAAAGAACTCGGAGGAGCACATAGACCGCACGCTCGCCAAAATATCCACCAAGGCGGTGCAGGGGGAATACTTCAACAACCCGGTTTCCGTCGGCGAGGTATTTGAGAACATCACCTACGGCAAGGTTCCTCCTTTGTCGAAGTTCAAGTTCCTGGTCGTATACGGCGACCCTGCGCCTGGCGAAAGCAAAGGCAAGAAAGGCAAATCCTTCAAGGCGCTTTCGTTGCTCGGCAAACTCGGAGGAAGGCTCTATGTCATCAAGACTTTTCTTGCCCAGGCATTGAACGCGGAATTCATCGGCTGGTATGTCAAGATGCTGGAGTTCGTGAACGGGAGGTCCACGGTATATTGCTACATGGAGAACAACAAACTGCAAGACCCGTTCTTCCAGCAGGTGTTCAAGCCACTGGTGGCCAAAGTCCGCAAAGAGCACAAGATCGCGCTGCACATCCGGGGCGACGAGGAGAAAAAGACCGACAAGGCCACGCGCATAGAGGCCAACCTGGAACCGCTCAACAGGGAAGGCAACCTCATCCTCAACGAGGCGGAAAAGGACAACCCGCACATGAAAGAGCTGGAAGACCAGTTCAAGCTGTTCACGCTTTCCCTGCGCTATCCGGCAGACGGCCCGGATGCCGTCGAGGGCGGCAACCGCATCATCGATGAACTGATGCGCAGGGCGGAGCCCCCAGTGTTCAAGACGCGCAAAGACCTGCGGAGCCGCAACAAACGCAGGATGTGACAGATTCATTATTCACTCTTAATTCTTCATTACAACTATGAGCCAATTTGTAGAACTGACGGACTATGACGCAAGCATCCACCGCGATATTCTGGACGCGCTGGTAAGGGAGGACGAAACCGTCGTCGAGGTGTGCGAGGACAGGGCCATCGCCGAAATGAGGTGTTACCTGTCTAAACGGTACGACTGTGACAAAATCTTTTCAGCCACCGGAACAAACCGGAACCAACTTGTGCTGATGATGGTCATTGACATTGCCGTCTACCACATTTTCTGCATCCACAACCCGCAGAAGCTCTCGCAGATACGGAAAGACCGATATGAGCGAGCCGTGGAATGGATGAAGGCGGTGGCCGCCGAGGAAATCTCCATCGAGGGGGCACCGCTGCTGCCGGAGGAGGAACGGGCCGGCAAATCCTCGTTCCGCATACAAAGCAATCCTAAAAGAGTAAACCACTGGTAAAGTTATGAACAAGAGAAAGAACAGAAACAAACGGGGGATTATCACCGTGGGAGGCAACCTCATGGCACCCGGACAGAAACGGCCGAACGTCATCGTGCTCACGCAGCCCAAACGTTTCGGACTGGACATAGCGGACTACATGGCAGCCATACGGGCCGCTGAGAACGTGGATTTCTCACGGCGTTACAAACTGTACGACCTGTATTCGGACATCCTTATGGACACACACCTTTCCTGCGTGATTGAAAAGCGCAAGAATGCGGTGCTGTGCTCCGAAATAGAGTTCCAGAGGAACGGGAAACCGGACAAGGCGGTGAACGAACAGATACGTTCCCCGTGGTTCAACAGGCTGGTGGGGGACATCATCGACGCCAAGTTTTGGGGCTTCACGCTCTGCCAGTTTTACAAGGAAGGGGAATGGGCGGACTACGACCTTATCCCGCGCAAGCACGTTGACCCCATAAAGAAGCTGATTCTCCGCCACCAGACGGACATAACAGGACTTCCCTGGGACAATTATACGGACTTGCTGTTTGTCGGCAGTCCTGATGACCTGGGGCTGCTGGCCAAAGCGGCACCGTGGGTCATCTACAAACGGAACACCACGGGCGACTGGTCGCAGTTCTCTGAGGTGTTCGGTATGCCCATACAGGAGTATATCTACGACTCTGACGACGAGGAGTCCAGGCAAAGGGCGATGGAGGATGCTGCCAATGCCGGGAGCCTCGCCCAGTTCTTCCACGCCAAGGACACGGAGTTCAAACTGACGGAAGCCGGAAACAAGACCGGCTCCGCAGAGGTGTACGAGCATCTTTGCGAACGGTGCAACAATGAGATTTCAAAGCTCATGCTCGGCAATACGCTGACCACTGAGTCGTCTGAAAATGGCACACAGGCACTTGGAACCGTACACAAGAAGGTGGAGGACAAGGTGGCCCAGGCAGACAAGAGGTATGTCCTGGACGTACTCAACTATGATATGGCCGACATATTCGCACGCATAGGCATCAATACGGCCGGCGGTGAGTTCTGTTTCCCGGAGAAAAAGGACATCGACCCCACTTCAAAGACCAACATCCTCACCCAGCTGAAAACGAGCTTCAACCTGCCGGTGTCGGACGATTACCTGTACGAGGAGTTTGGCATTGAAAAGCCTGCCAACTACGAGCAGATGAAGAAAGAGCAGGAAGATGAACGTATAAGGAAAGAGGCTGTTACCGCGCAAATCCGCAAGCAAGACGGAGATGACAAGAATACGGACAAGGACGACAGCGGCAAGGAGCCGGAACCCACACCCGCACAGAAAAACTCTTTCCGCAACTGGCTGACACGTTTTTTCGGGAAAGCCCCGTCGGGCGGCGGGGCAGCTTTAGACTGGTAGTCAACCAGCTCTATGGGGCGGATAGTGGCGAGGTGTCCACAGGCTTTGAATTTTCAGATGAAGTGTTGCAACGTGCCCTGCTGAACATTTACAGCAAGGACTTCCGCCCGGCCACGGAAATTGAGGTGAACCTGTTCGGCGAGATATGGGCACAGATGAACAACGCGACCCGGAAAGGGTTCCGAAAATCCAAAGCCACAGATCCGGACGAGGACTTCAAGAATGCCATCCTACGGAATAATGCCGTGTTCTCGGCGTTCAAGGTACACCGGATGCAAAATGACATGGCACGCCTGCTGCTGGATTCGAACGGCAATCTGAAGCCGTTCGAACAGTGGAAAAAGGAGGTCATGCCCATCGCTTCGCATCAGGTCGGTGCCTGGCTGCGCACGGAATACGATACGGCGGTCATACGCGCCCATCAGGCGGCTGACTGGAAGCAGTTCGAGCGTGAGAAGGATATCCTGCCCAACCTGCGCTGGATGCCCTCTACCTCCGTTCATCCGGGGGCCGACCACAAACGCTTCTGGGGAACGGTGCGTCCCATCGACGACCCGTTCTGGAGCGAGCACAGGCCTGGCGACCGGTGGAACTGCAAATGCGGCCTGTCGTCCACGGACGACCCGGCCACTTCCGTTCCAAGCTCCACAGACAAGGACAACCCGCAGCCCGGACTGGAAAACAATCCGGGAAAGGATGCCAAACTTTTTTCCGACAAGCATCCGTATCAGAAAGAAGCGCATAAGGGTGCCAAAAAGGCCGTTGACAGGCTGACGGCACGCATCGATGAGATGATTGCCGAAATGCCGGACAACCTCACCGGGGAAGAGAAGATGGCCATTGCCAGGAACAACCTCGAAATAGAAAAGGCACTTAAAATCACGAAAGGGAAGCCGATGGATGTGGATAAGGCTGACAAGCAGAATGCCAACCCAAAACACGTGATGTCATTCATTCCAGACCCCAATGGAGCATACAGAGACAAGGCCGGACACAGATTTAGGAAGAATATGGACTTCGACCGGAAAAGGGATGAACCATATAATATCAACTGCCAGACCTGCGCCCCGGCTTACGCTTTGCGATTGAGGGGATTTGACATAACGGCCAAAGGGAATACGCCTGGCTCGAAACTCGAATATCTGAGTAATGGCATGAATGTATGGGAAGCATGGAGAAACCCGGACGGGACAGCGGCATCCCATATAAGCATGAACGATTGGATGGCATCCAAAGGATACCAAAAACTAACGGCCAAGCGTTACCGGGAGTTTTTTGAGGAGATTTGCAAGGAGGAGGGTGTCTATGAATTGAGTATCGGTTGGAAAGGGAGAGGCGGTCATGCCACCATCCTGCAACGGTTCAAAAACGGTGAATTGCGATATATAGAACCCCAAGAGGACAATTCGCAAGGCTCCGGAATGGAATGGAAAGATATTGCTTATTTGTGCGAAAATGGTGCGTCAAGCGTCCACCGATGCAGGGGCATCATGCGAATTGACAACAAGCTATTCAACCTCAATTTCATCAGCATCTTTGACATATAAGCTTATGAAGTCGAAGACGGACGGACCTGTAATGTCAACGGCTTCCCCATCCTTGTACAGATACAGATGCGGAAAGCCTATGGTGAGATCATCCGGGAGATGCAACAACCAAGCCTTTTGGCCGTCCACATCGCCCAGGTATTCCAGACTCCCACCGTATTGCTCCATAAGCTCACGGGCCTCGCTCTTTACTTCTTCGGGTAAATTCATAAACACACAAGAGGCTGGATTGATGCCTCCGTTGCAAAGTTACAAATTATTCTTGAATTACTGTTGATTATGCACATAAAAGATTTCGCGAAACTGATAGATCGTAAACGCAAGGAACTGGATACGGCCATGCGGCGCAGAATGCCGGTCATAGCCGGACGTATGGCCAAAGACCATTTTCAGGACAACTTCCGGCAGGGAGGGTTCGTCAACAGAGGGATGCACCCGTGGCCGAGAGCTAAGAGACTGTCATCGGGAGGCACTGATGCCGCCAGCAAGTACGGAACGCTGCTTTCCGGACGTAACCATCTTTTCAGCTCCATCAAGTATATGCCATCCGACTACCGGGTTACCGTTGCCAACGAACTCATATATGCCCCTATACACAACTGGGGCGGTACGGTATCCGTGAGCGTGACTGACCGCATGAGGCGCTTTGCCTGGGCGAAGTTCTACAAGGCTTCAGGACGTGCAAGAAAAGCCGCCACAGGGCAAAAGAAAGGCCGAAAAGGGGGTAAAAAGCAACAAGCGGCCAACCCGCAGGCTTCATTCTGGAAAGGGCTTGCACTCACCAAGAAAAAGAAGCTGGACATACATATTCCGCAAAGGCAGTTCCTGGGCGAAAGCGAGGAACTGACCACAAAAATAAACGAGAGAATCGAAAAGGAAATCAGGAACATCTTAAACTCATAAAATCATGGAAGAGATATTTATCGCCATCATGGAGCGGATTGCCCGTGAAATGCCGGAACTGTCGCTCATCGACGAAGACTACGGCCAACTGGAAATGGGAGCGGAAGAAGACCACTATCCGGTCACGTTCCCCTGTGTGCTGATAGGGAACACTGATTCGAACTGGAACGACCTCGGCTACGGGGCACAGAACAGTGAATCACTCATCACCGTCCGCCTTGCCATCGATTGCTATCATGACACCAGCTATGCCTCCGGCACCTACGACAAAGCACGTGAACGTCAGCAGATGGCGAACAAACTATACAAAGCGCTACAATGCCTGGAATGTTCGGAAAACGCCTCGCCGCTTGTCAGGGAAAAAAGCCGGGACTATGCGTTGCCGGGATATATCAAGGTTTTTGAGATGACCTTCTCGTTCACGCTGCATGACGAGTCAGCGATGGAATCATAGGACGGGGAACAGTTCAAGCTGGGCGGCGGTCAGACGGGGAACCTTCACCTTGGGCAGGGGCTTGATGTCCTTATTCTTGCCTTCGCGGGACTTGCGCCGGATGATGGCCATGATGCGTTCCTCGGATATGAAGAACTCGCGTTCCGACAACACGCGCAACGCATCGTCGAAGCGCAGCCGCTGCACCTCCGTCCAATAATAGTAACGGCGACACAGGGCCTCGTCACGCAATTTTATCAGTTCTTTGTCCCGGCCTTTTCCCATAGCTTAATTTCTTAACACAAAGATAGTTGATTCCAGACTATTTTATGCACAAAAGCGCCGCAAATATGCAAATTGCGGCGCTTCCTGTTTAAGGTGTCAACCATTTAGCCTACAGGCGGCAGAAACTCGGCTCTATCCGCGTCCACACGCCATTGTCGGGGTTGCGCTGGGAGAAGTAGTAGTTGGTGGCATTCCGCTGCACCACATTGGCTTCCTTGAACAGGCGCATAATCGCTGCATATTCCTCGTCGAACTTGTCCTCCAACTCGTACAGCTTCGAGATGCTCTTGTAGTCCAGGTCGCCCATCTTGTTGCGCTCCAGCAGCGTCATCGCCATCTGGTACATCGGATCGTCAGCCCCTTTCTCGCTGTTTTGCATGTAGCGTTTCAGGTAATCGATCAGGCGTTCGGCAGCCATGTCGGCACGCTCGTCGAAACCTTTCACCTTGTTGCTTTTCACCTCCAGCCGAAAATCACCGTCGGTGATGGTGTAGCTGCGCTGGTCGTCACTCTTCACCTGCCCGTACTCCTTCATGACGGCCGTGAACCCTTCGGTTTCTGTTTCCAACCAATCGCGGAAGAATTTCACGTCAGCCACGAGTCCGGTCACCTTGGCCTTCACCTCGTGCATGAACTCGCCGCGCAGGGCCTCATAGGTCTCGCGGCGGGCAATGCGGTCGTCTTTCTCCTCCTGCTGCAACTGGGCCAGCAGGGCAGCCCTTTGTTCCTTGGTCATGGACTTTACGTCCACATTCTGCATGTTCTGTTCCATTGTCTTTGTCTTTTGGATTAAATACTGTATTCTTCCTCGTAATCCTGCATTTCCGGTTCCGGCGATGCGGATAAAATCTCATGCCTTCCGTATGCCCAGTCGGCCAACTCGCCGAAGAACTCGGCCTGTTCGTCCCATTCGTACCCCTCGGTGGCTTCCGTCACCTGCCGGCGTACCATTTCCAGTGCTTTTTTCAATTCTGCATTCATCTTTTATCACTTTTAGGGTTTTCTTTCTTGCGGCGGATGATGCGCAGCTTGACGAGCAGCGCATCCAGTTCCTCGCTGTCCAGCTCGCGGAACACCTTTCCGGCTATCCGCTTGTTCTGGCAATAGGCATCCACCTTGCCCCAGTCTGCCGTGTCCACACCGAGCAGTTGGAGCTGATGGAGCACCGCACTCCGTTTCCGTTTCATCTCCCTTCGCCAGGCTTCCCGCCGTTCGTCATACCCGGCAACACGCTCCATTTCATTGCACATGGACTGATATTCGTGGGTTGCCATGAGATGAAGGTGCGTGGTGCGACCGTTCGTGTACTGGTAGACCAGCGTTTCCTTGTCCGCACCGGGCAGTTTGCCCAAAAGGGCATAAAACCTTGCGTAGTTGCGTTCCGTTTCCATAGCTTATGCGTTTATGGTCACTTCAAACAACACCTTGATGCCGCATGAGCTGGCCACGTCAAGTTCCAGCTTAGCTCCCTTGCTCAGTTCCCAGTCCTTCAGCATATAGATATAATCACATCCGAGCAGCAGGGCGATATCCGCCCTCATGTGTTCCCTCCAGTGTGCTTCTTCCGGCAGACCGTTCTTGAACGGGTTGACCGGGTCGAAGCCCATACGTTTCAATACTTTCTCCGCATCGGCAAACGCAGCCTTGCGCTCGCCAAGGTCATAGTGCGCTATGGCACCGCTGATGTAAACCTTCTTATTCATTCTCCTTTGATTTTGGGTATTCCAGATGCCTTCTGTAACGTTCGGGTACCACCACCTCGTAATTGCACTGGCGGCAGCATTCCCCGCTTTCTTTTACCGGGTATGGATTGTAACCGTGTCCGGTAAACGTCATGCCGCAGATGCAGCATGTCTTTTCTTCGTCTTTTTGTTCCATAGTCATAAATCTTTTATGTTCACCTTGCATGATGGATGCCATACCTGGATGTTCCGGGCAAACATCACGTCCCGCGTTTCTATCACTATGTGACCTCTGGTCTTGGCTTTGCGAAGCCGAAGGTCACTTTCAATGTTTCGCTCCGCCCAGTCCCGCGCCACTTCGGCAGCCTCGTCCTTTGGCAGCAGCAACTGGTACAGCTTATTCTCCCATTCCATCTTCCGCCTCCCTTCCGTCCGTCAGGGCCTTGGCGGCACCTTCCTCCCATATCACGTAAGGCTCTCCCGGATGTTCCATGAAGCGGCTCTTGCACCAGGCTTTGAAGCAACTTACCATAATCTTCACGTCAGCATCGTACTCCACCTTCCGGGCCGTCCGGCCTGCCGGGTGCATCCCCTCGGCATGGCTGATGAAGATGAGCAGCTTCCGGGGATGCCGTTCCTTGAACGCCTTGTAGTCCGGATAACTCAGACCGCTGTACTGGAAACTGTCAATGATCACTACGCCGGGGCTGCCCCTGCGCTTCAGCCGCTCTTCGAGGCTGTCCATCGGCTCGCGGTCAAGTATGACCAGCCGTTTCTTCACTTCCTCCATTTTGTGGCGCTTCAGCGACATCTGAAGGGAAAGGCCGGTGCTTTCCTCCAGGCTGTCGTATATCACCTTGCCGAACGTGCAGAGGTACTTGGCCAACTGCATCACGAACGAACTCTTGCCGTTGCCGCTCGCGCCCCAGACTATCCAGACCCCGCTCCGGGCCGGACGGCCGATGGAGGCCAGCCATGGGCCGGTAAATTCATATCGGGGTATCTTCATGTTCAGCACCTCTTTGGGGCTGTAAGCTCGTTTCAATCGCATAGCCCGGTTCCTTTCTTCAGTTCGCTGATAAGGGCATCTGCATAATGTACTGCACATTTCGCCGCTTCCTCGGCAGACAGCCATACATTTGAACCATCCTTAAAATCAGGCAATACACTCTTGGCAATCTCATACCGCCGTTTTTCCCAGTCCGGCTCGTTCATCTTTCTCATTTCACGGTGGATGCCGATGACAGCATCCATCGCCTGCATCTCTATCTTTGTCATCATGCCTGCACCCTCCTCAATTTTTCTATTTCCGTATATACCCTGCGGAGCCCGCCGCCGGTGGCGTTCACGATACGGGCGATGTCCGAGCCTTCCGGCGCGTTCACCTTGGCCACGATGGCGGCCTGCGCCTTCAGGAACTTCTCGCGTTCCCGCGCGTCGTCCGGGGTCACCTTGCTGTACGTGTCGCCATAGCGCGAAAGCATCTCGGTGTAACCCACCTTCTTGCCCTCGATGGCGCGGTTTATCTTCTCCTTCAGGCCGTCCGCACCCATCATGTACCAGGCGCAGCAACGTTCCGTGGCGTTCCACAGGGCCTTCAGTTCCAGGAAGGCTTCATATTGCAGGTCGCCGGCCTCGTCCAGCACAACCAAAGGCGTGTCTATCGTCCGTAAGTAGGCCACGAGGTCTTCGTACACGTCCGAATACCGTCCGTAACTGCCCACACCGAACTCCTTGGCGATGTAGCGTATCAGCTTCAGTTTGGTCTTCACTTGCGAGCAGTCCACATATACGGCGTTTTTGTGCTGCTTCACGTATGCCTTGGCCGTGAAGGTCTTGCCGATGTTCGGCATGTCGCACAGGATGGCGGAAAGGCCGCTGTCCTGACATGCCTCCAACTGCTTGCTGATGAACACATAGGTAGGTGTCTTGGCGACCGTCCAGGGCATTTCCTCTCTCAACTGCACGCCCAGCCTCCGGGCGATGCCTATCCAGTTGGCGTCGCTCACCTGTCGGTCATAGTTCCCTCTCTTGATGGCGTTGTACACGCTTGCCGCTATGCCCAGTGCCGTCGCGTGGCGGTTGTCGCTGGGATAATTCTCACGGTCGGCGGCTATCGCCCCCGCAATCCGCTGTTTCACTTCGTTCGTTATTTCCATTTTGATGCTGTTTTAATAATGTTCTAATGTCGTTAGATTTTGGCCACGGCTTCGGCTTCGTAGTGGGCCACGTCCAGATAGGCTGAATAATCTTCCTCCTCCGTGCGGGGTTGCATTTCCACAGCCTCGGCCTGTATGCCGGCTATTGCCTTCGTTTCTTCCTTGCTCAATATGCCAACCCGCTTGATCTTGCCGTCCTTCATCATCTTGTCGAACCTGGCCACGTATTTGGCCTGATCGGTATAGGCTTCCTTGTCCGCTTCGGTCTGTTCGGCAGTGTTCTCGTTGTAGCGCGCCACGGGGCCGCAGGTGGCGACATACCGCCCGTGCTGGTAGATATACACCTCGTCGATGTTTCCGTCCCTGTCGGGCAGATAATAGGCCTCCACCTTGTAGTTCCTCGGTTCCAGCCTGCCGATGACTTCCGGATCAGGAAGGCGGAAGTTCCGGTACTGCACTGTGAAGTAGCTGTTGTTCCGTATGGTCGTTTCCGTGCGGAAACCGATGTACCGGTAAAGCACCGCCTTGTCCCACGGGGCGAGGTCGGGGTTCTGACGGGCGCAGAGCACGTCCCACCGTGTCATGCCGGGGTATTTCTTCTGGTTCGGATGCAACTGGCTGTTGTATTCTCCGATGGCGCGGATGTCGTCGGCCACAAGTTCATCGTAGGTGTAAGTCTTAACCTTGTAGGTGTTGTTCTTTTCATCATACACCTTCTCCTCCTTCGGGCGGTTGGCTTCCAGCCGGGCATACCAGCGGCCTATTCCGGCCTGCGTCCGCTTCTCCACTCCGTACTTCTTCTGACGGTTGAAGTGCTCGGCACGTTTCTCACGGCTGTTGCCGGGGTTGCACCAGCGTATCAAGGGGAAAACCGTGCCGGCCTGCATCAGCCCGTCGGCGAAGTCGCTCACCAGGTGGTGCTCCACTTCCAGCTCCGCCGGGATATACATGCCGTTCCGGTCAAGGGTTTGGAACATGTTTCTCATGCAGTCAAGGAACAGCTCGGCGGTCTTCAGCCGGTTGTAGGCGTAACCCACCACGGCACCGCTCACCACGTCGTAGGCATAGTAGGCTTTCACCCTGTTGCCGTCCTTCATCGGTCGCGGCAGGTCGCGGTCGTCGAGCGAAATCTTGCTCAGCGAATATTCTCCCACATGGCGCAGGTGGTACGGTCGGTAGGCGTTGTTGAAGTCCCACTGGCTCATGTGCAGCTTGGCACGCAGGGCCTTGTTCTTCGGGTTGTTCAGGTAGTTGACCACCGTTCCAGGACTCAGCACTATCGGGTTGCCGTCCTTGTCCGTGAAGTCTGCCGGGTTGAGCACCTCGCCCGTTTCCGGATCAAAGAGTTCCAGGTCTCCCTGCACGAACATGTTGCCCCCCCAGCCGCTCGATGCCGTATGTTACTTTCCGGCGGTTCTGGTTCATGAACTTTCCGCTGATCAGGCTTTCGTAGCCTTTCGTCCGGAACTCGCTCACTTTCCGCTTGAAGCGGTTGGCGCTCATCGGCAGAGTGTGCCCGAACTCCGACTGGTAGTAGCTGATGGCACCGGCCATTTCGCCCCAGTTCACCGGGCCGCCCTTCATCGCCTTTCGCATCAGGACGGTGTCCTCCATCACGGCCAGCACGGCTTCTATCACCGATGCGTTCACCGTGTACTCCTGTATGTGCTCCGGTGGCAGCGCGTCGCCATTCTCGAAACGGAAGGCGGTGTAGAACTCCCGTGCCTTCGCGTCGATGCGGAAGTGGCTGCCGAACCAGTTCTTAAGAATGTCCTCTTTCATATCTCCGTATTTTTCCTTGATTTTTTCCTGAAACCGCATGGGGAGGGTTGCCACCTCTACCAAGGCATAGTTGCCAAGTCCTTTCCCCTGACGTACCACGTTGATTTTGCCATTTGCCGACAGCTTCTTGTAGTTGGAATCCGACATGACGGGATTCGGCTCACAAGTCAGGTCATGGTGCGATATGCACAATATCTTTCCGTAGTACTCCATCGTGTTCTCGTCTTTACAAGGCTGCTGCCATCTGCTCAACTTCGTACTGCAGCTGCATGAGGTCGGGTACGGTGATGTTCTTGTAGCTGTCCTTAAGTTGTCCGTCCACGTACACCGAAACATCTCCGTTTTCTTTATCCACCACAAGTTTCACTCTTGGCCCGAAAGTTTGGGTCATGGTCTTCTCGACTTCTTCATGCGTAGTTTCGCATTTCGGCATATAACCGTCAGTCAGCTTGCCGCCGCGTTTCAGGGCAAGCTGGCGAATCCGGCGTGCCTGGTCACTGTCACGCTTGAAGTTCAAAGCCTGCCATACGGCCTGGCGCGAACACTTGAAAGCCTTCATCAGGAAGGTCTTTGTTTCATTGTCGGTCAAAATCTGCTTTCTCATTTGATTATCATTTTGAATTGTTGTTACCTTGTGTCATAAATCGCGTATGGCCTTTTCTGCAATCCCGTCAACTTCCGATTCTCCTTTGCAGAGTCTTTCGTAAAGCCGGGTGCCTCTTTGCAATTCCTCGCACAGAACCTGCAACGCTTCCTCGCATACGCACGACACGTTCTCTATCACCCGGCAGGCGTCCGAATCCTCCTGTTCTACTTCTGTCATAAGATCCTTAGCCAATGCCAGAGCTTGGTCAGCAACGTTCTGCGTGTGTGTCGTGCTGCCGATCAGAGTTCGCAGTTTTTGTTTGTACTGAGCCTCCTGTTTTTCCCTCAATGTCTTTGTCATAGTTACCAGTCTTTTGATTTGTAAAACTTCGTGGGGCGCGGGGAGTCGAACCCCGGCGGCTGTCCTACGCTTTCATGTTTTCGCTTTCGATTTTCAAACTTTCCGGCCGCGCCGTCCGGACCGCCCCTTGCCCGTCTTTCCGAGCTGCCAGTTATCCGGCAATCTATTTGCCTTGTTCTTCTATTATCGAAAGGACAACCTTTCTGTCTTCATCCCAAAGCGGAAGCCCCAATTCGATAGTCCGCTTCACCACATCCATTTCCCCGACCAGCTTCACTGCCTGATTCCGGAAATCGGTATCGTCATACGCGTGTGCTTTCCCTATCAGGAAGTCTGCCAACTCGTTGATGGCATTCTTTTGCCGCTCACATTTCATCTCATAGTTCAACACTCTCACATGAACATCGCGGATAATTCGGCTGTCCCCATGTTTCTTGAAGTCCTTGCAGAACTCGTCCTTATTCATTGAGGTGTTCAAATAGACCGCATGGATGTAGTCAAACTCCTCCTCTGTCGGCTTGATGCCTGTTCTATCTTCAAATTCTTTCTGTGTCATATCGTTCTATTTTAATTCAATTCTATATCTATCGCATCCAAAAGGTTGTCCGTCCTCATGCTGTTAACCGAGAGGATGGCTTTCTTGATGCCATTATCCTTCATCCACTGCCTTGCCTTGTTGATGGCGGCTTGCTTGTTGCTTCCGTCCGGGATGAATGCGCCAAGGTCGTTATAGTTCCCGTCGGTCAGTTCAAAATAGTAACGTCTCATATTCCTTACTTCTAAATTCGTTTATCTCGCGCCATTTTCGTATATTTGTCCGCTGTTTACGTCTTAAACACGCTGCAAATATAAACAATATGAGTAAAACGGAAAAACAAAACGAGAATTATTTTCTCAGAACGAGTAAAATTTAGCAGAAATGGACAAAAAAGAAAGGTTATTAGCCCTAATAGACCACTTTGCGAATGGGAATAAAACGCAATTCGCAGGGATGATAGGTGTATCTCCACAAGGATTAAGTACGTGGATAAGTAGAGATACATTCGACACTGAGCGCATTTACTCAAAATGCGTAGGCGTTTCTCCTCATTGGCTATTAACCGGAGAAGGTCCTATGCTTGAAAACGATAATACAGGTTGCCAACGTCAGATTGAGCCTGCACATCACGTTCCCGATAATGTTCAGGAAGGCATTCCTCTTATCCCATTGAGCGCGATGGCTGGAGCGTTCACTGGCGAAACCTCCGTGATGGAATACGAATGTGAGCGATATGTCATCCCTGCGTTCAAAGGTGCCGACTTCCTCATTCAGGTCAAGGGCGACTCCATGCAGCCGACATACTATTCCGGCGACCTCGTGGCCTGCCAGCGTGTCCCTCTTAATGATTTGTTCTTCCAATGGAACAAGACATACGTGCTCGACACCGCGCAAGGGCCGCTTATCAAGCGTATCATGCCCGGATCAGACAGCAGCCATGTGCTGATTGTGTCAGATAATGATAGCTATCCTCCATTTGAACTATCGAAGAGCCAGTTCCACGGCGTGGCTCTTGTGCGCGGTCTTGTCCGCCTCGAATAACCGCACACTCGGCACAATACAGGCGCACGCACACCCTTTTTAAGGTCATCGGGGCATGAAAACTGACGGAAATCACTATTTATCAGGCATATCCAGCCATATATAATAAGGAGTGAGCGCAAAATAAGTGTCGTTTTTCCTCTCTGAAAACGTGGAAAAACGGCACTTGTTTGCATTTTGGTATAAGTTTCCTACTTCGGACGTACACTCAAAAAAGCGGAAAAGTAACCCTAAAAGTAACCCTAAACTCCACAAATGGGTAACTCTAAACAGTAACCCTAAGAGTAACCCTAAATCAAAACGGACACAAAAAAAGGGGGCATCGCGCCCCCTTATCAGCATTCAAGGAAATAACGTCCGAAAGCCTCTCTAACGACGTTATTTTTTCGTTCTAATCACCAGCCTTTCTACCGCCCGAAATAAGCGTAGACTGCTTTATAATAGCCTTTTTCGTGCATACTGTGCCATTCCCGGACAGCCCGGCATGAAGCAAGTAATTCTTTGTCGCTCCCACCTGTTCGGCTGTCAGAACCGTATAAATGGCCGAAATGGAGCTGAAATACCAGTCCTTTCGCCTCGATCCGTCTATGTTATGCAGTAAATGCACATGGATAACCTTTGCCATATCGTATGATTTTCAGGTACAAATATACCAAATAATCATTATTTGGAAGAAAATCAATAATACAAAATGAAGAAACGCCACCAAAAAAACGGCCACAAGGCCGTCGAGCCATCCGCATCGGTAATATGTCCACGGCATCCCAAATGGAACGGGCACAGGCCACGAAAACCGCCCCAGAAGCCCAATTTAAGCGGTATCGGCACCTCGATGTAAAGTTATGGAGCCGGAATAGGCAATGATACCCCATCAAATGTAAAGCCGATGTAAGCCAATGTAAAGCTGAAAAACCGCTTCGAATTATTTACCCCTTTCAGACACTCATTCGTAACTGCTTATAAACAAATAACTTTCGCCGTTTTGCCCGTCATCATTGAAAAACCGCTTCGTTATACGCCCCATA
>ERZ779697.107-NODE-107-length-44134-cov-3.82681_pt1 | contig 44134 bp, 44 predicted proteins | sample MGYA00511881_ERZ779697 | MGnify/ENA primary metagenome ERZ779697 (study PRJEB29588, sample SAMEA2148105) | human gut metagenome | biome: human gut; feature: human-associated habitat; material: faeces | place: Denmark | collected 2008/2010 ... | reverse complement strand
GGCCCGGCCGATGCCGAAGATAACGACCTGGGCCCGGGCCGTCATGGCTACGTTTTCCTGGGTCTGACGGTCGGCTTTGAGCATCATCTGCAGGGCTGAATCGCTCAGGCCTTCCGGGATGTGGATCATGCGGTACGAACTGTGGGTCTTGGCGGCAACGTTGGCCGCAATGTAGTTGGCCTGGACTTCGACGTGGTTGCCCATGCTGCCGCGGGCCGGCAGGATGGTGACGTTGGCCAGGCATTCCGGCAGCATGCGCGCCACTTCGGCCATGGTCGAGCCGCCGCTGATGGCGACGGTATCGACGCTGCCGAAAAGGTCATTCAGGAGCAGGGCGCCGCGGCGTCCCAGTTCTTCTTTTGCCGTCTTATCGCTGTCACTGTCACCGGGAACGATATAGACATTCTTCAGGCCCAGTTTCTGCCGGATCTGGCGCTGCATGTCGTCGAGGTTGTTGAGGCGCAGGAAACATTCCAGAAGGTCCGGCATGAGGCGCTTGCCTTCCGGCTCCATGGCGATGCCCAGGGTCGTGAAGCGCACGATGCCGCTGCGCCGCAGGACGTCGACATGGGAGCGGACGACGCGTTCCGAAAGGCCCGAAAGGCCCGCCAGTGTACGGCGTCCGACAGGCTCTGCGTCGGCAATATGCCGCAGCAGTAAATATCGTTCTTTGATTGTTCCCATGACATCGGGAGCTATTTTTTGAAAGATACTCAGTGTATCTTGTTCCATCTTACTCTCTCCCTTCATGATGCGATAGAACAATGTTTAATCACTGGTCGAGCAGGCATTTGCCCGTCATTTCAGCGGGGATATCCATACCGGCCAGGGTCAGCATGGTCGGTGCCACGTCGGCCAGGATACCGTCGTGGAGATGGCCGTCCTTGTGGGCTTCACTGACCAAAATGCACGGTACGTGGTTCGTCGTATGTGCCGTATAGGGGCATCCCGTTTCGGGGTCCGCCATCTTTTCGGCATTGCCGTGGTCGGCGATGATCAGGAGCTGGCCGTTCATCGGCAGCAGGGCATCGATAATCTTGCCGACGCAGGTATCGACGGTTTCGACGGCCTTGATGGCTGCCGAAAGGACGCCTGTATGGCCGACCATGTCGGGGTTGGCGAAGTTGAGCATGATCATGTCGTATTTGTCGGCTTTGATCTGTTCGATGACTTTTTCCGTGACGATAGGCGCATTCATTTCCGGCTGCAGATCATAGGTCGCGACCTTCGGCGACGGTACGAGGATGCGGTCTTCGCCGGGGTTCGGTTCTTCTTCGCCGCCGTTGAAGAAATACGTGACGTGCGCGTATTTTTCCGTTTCAGCGATGCGCAGCTGCGTCTTGCCGGCCTTGGCCAGGACTTCGCCGAGCGTATCCGGGATGCGTTCCTTATCGTAGACGACGTGGACCGGCAGGTCATCTTCATAGCGGGTCATGGTGGCGAAGTACGTATCGAGCTTCTTCGGCCGTTTAAAGCCATCGAAATCGGGAACGACGAAAGCCGTCGTCAGCTGACGGGCACGGTCCGGGCGGAAGTTGAAGAAGACGATGCTGTCGCCGTCCTGAACGGGGTGTTTATGGATGACAGTCGGAATGACGAATTCGTCGGAAATGTCTGCGGCATAGGAATGTTCCAGGCATGTCTGGGCATCCGCTTCCTGCGGGCCTTCGCCGAGAGCGACGGCATCGTAGGCTTTTTCGACGCGTTCCCAGCGCTTGTCGCGGTCCATGGCATAATAGCGGCCGCTGATCGTAGCGATTTCGCCGACGCCGAGTGCTGCGCATTTGTCTTCCAGTTCCTTCAGGTATTCGCCGGCACTGCGGGGCAGTACGTCGCGGCCGTCGAGGAAGGCGTGGATGTAGACTTTCTTCAAGTCATAGCGCTTGGCCATTTCCAAAAGACCGTAAAGATGCTGTTCACTGCTGTGGACGCCGCCCGGCGAGACGAGGCCTAAGAGATGGAGGGCCGAGTCGTTCTTCTTGGCGTTTTCCATAGCTTCGACGAGGACCGGTTTCTTGAAGAAAGCACCATCTTTGATGTCCTTCGTGATCTTCGTCAGTGCCTGATAGACAATGCGGCCTGCGCCGATATTGAGATGCCCTACTTCCGAGTTGCCGATCTGGCCGTCCGGCAGACCAACATCTTCACCGGAAGCGCCGAGATAGGAATGGGGATATTCTTTCCAAAGTTTCGGCAGGACCTTGAGATCTGCCTGGGCTACGGCGTTATCTTTGGCGATAGGGCTGCAGCCAAAACCATCCATGATGACCAGCATTACAGGTTTCTTTTTCGTCATTACAGTTTTTGACTCCTTTTAACTTGAGAAAAAATAAAAGGGACTGCCGCGCGAGCGACAGCCCCTTTAGGGTTCAATTCTGATTTGTAACGGGAGGCTGTTTACCCGTTGGGAAATGCGTCGCTACAAATTAGTGTTTGCTGTTGTAGTCGTTCATGACAGCAATGAGGTTGAGGACTTTGTTGGAGTAGCCGATTTCATTGTCGTACCAGGAAACAACTTTAACGAACGTATCCGTAAGAGCGATGCCGGCTTTAGCGTCGAAGATGGACGTGAGCGGGCAGCCGAGGAAGTCGGAGGAAACGACAGCTTCGTCGGTGTAGCCGAGGATGCCTTTGAGTTCGCCTTCGGAAGCTTTCTTCATCGCTGCGCAGATTTCATCATACGTAGCCGGTTTAGCGAGGTTGACCGTGAGGTCGACGACGGAAACGTCGAGGGTCGGTACGCGCATGGACATGCCGGTCAGTTTGCCGTTCAGTTCCGGAATGACTTTGCCGACAGCTTTCGCAGCACCCGTCGTGGACGGAATGATGTTGCCAGCAGCTGCACGGCCGCCGCGCCAGTCTTTCATGGACGGGCCATCAACGGTCTTCTGCGTAGCCGTCGTGGAGTGAACGGTCGTCATGAGGCCTTCTTTGATGCCGAATGCATCGTTGAGGACTTTGGCGATCGGAGCGAGGCAGTTCGTCGTGCAGGAAGCGTTGGAAACGATCTTCTGGCCTTTGTATGTATCGGTGTTGACGCCGCATACGAACATGTCAGCCTGACGGCCGTCAGCACCCTGTTTGGAAGGAGCGGAGAGGACAACGTATTTAGCGCCGGCAGCGAGGTGTTTTTCAGCGAGGTCCATGGTCAGGAAACGGCCAGTGGATTCAACGACATATTCAGCACCGACTTCGTCCCATTTGAGGTTGGCCGGGTCTTTTTCAGCCGTTACGCGGATTTTTTTGCCGTTAACGATGAGCTGGCTGTTTTCGACGTCAGCTTCGACCGTGCCGTCGAACTGGCCGTGCATGGTATCATATTTGAGCATGTATGCCATGTAGTCAACCGGGCAAAGGTCGTTAATGCCGACGATTTCGATGTCGTCGCGAGTCTGAGCTGCGCGGAAAACAAAACGACCAATACGACCGAAACCATTAATACCAACTTTAATCATGTCGATACACTCCTTTTAAAAACGAAATAAATTTTTCATATTATTCTAAGAACTTGAGGGCCTTACTACTTACACTGTAAGTATGCCACATCGGGTACGTTTTTGCAATACCATGGACGTTTTATGTCCCGATTTATTGCATTCGCAAGGAAGCAGCGGCGATGCCGACATATTCCTTGATGGCTAAACAGGAGTTGAAGAGGTAAAACGACTGGGGCACGACGGAATAACCGGACCAGTTGGTGACGGCGCTCGTGTGGTAATCACAGGGATACGGCGTCACATCCAGGCCTTCGCGCTGGAAGAAGCGGACCGAGCGCGGCATGTGGAAGGCGCTGGTCACCAAAATGGGATGGCTCCAGCCTTGTTCGGCGCAGATGTTCTTGGAAAAAGCGGCATTTTCCGCCGTATTGCGGCTCTTGTCGTCCATGAAGATTTTGTCTTCCGGCACGCCTAAGGAAAGGAGCATGCGCTTTTCGATAGCCGATTCGTTGGCATCGCCTTTAAGGATCGTACCGCCCGAAAGGAGAATGGGCAAATCCTTGGCCTTCTGCAGGCGCAGGGCCATGAGGAAGCGGTTCGCCGCGGCACTGCCGACCTGGCCGGTGCCGTCGAAATCGGGCACGCCGGCCCGGGAGCCGCCGCCGAGGAGGACGATGACATCGCCCTGGGCATCCGCGCCCCGGGGCTGGTCATAAGCCGTTTCCAGGGGATGGATAAGGGCATTCGACACAGGTTCGATAGAGAGGAGATAAAAGACAGCCGTAATCACAGCCAGCACCCAGCGGCCCTGACTCTTCCTGCGGAACATGTAAAAGATCAGGATGAGCAGTGCCAGGACAATGCCGCCCATCGGCAGGATCCAGGCATAAAGCCATTTAATGATATATAAGAGCAAAACAAAAAACCTTCTTTCCTAGGATAGTGATTCTACATTTTATTATATCATAAGCACCATAAAGAGCGTGTAAAAGATGGGAATAAAATGCATCAAAAAAAGGGGCTGTCGCGAAGCGACGAGCCCCTTTCGTGGTTCGTTTGGCGTGGTTCGTTTGCCGAAAACACCCACAGCTGCAAACATCAAACTGCTACAAACTGCAAACTACAAACTGCAAATTTTAATTACTCCAGTCCCTGCGAGGTCAAATACTTAACCATTTCTACGACACGGCGGGCGTAGCCCCATTCGTTGTCGTACCAGGCGAAGATCTTGACCATGCCGCCTTCCATGACCATGTTCAGGGGGATATCGACGGTCGTCGTATATTCGTTGCCGCGGTAGTCGACGGAGACGAGTTCGTCTTCATTGGTGTCGATGATGCCTCTGTATTTCCAGGCAGCGGCTTTCTTCAGCGTGCTGTTCAGGTCTTCCAGGGTTACGTTCTTATCATCTAGTTCCAGGACGATGTCGACGATGGAGACGTCCGGCGTCGGCACGCGGACGGCGCGGCAGCTCAATTTCCCTTTGAACTGGGGCAGTACTTTCGTAATCGCTTCGGCAGCGCCTGTCGTCGTCGGGATGATGGACGCGCCGGCCGCACGGGCGCGGCGGAAATCCTTATGCGAGACGTCGAGGATCTTCTGGTCCGTCGTGTACGAATGGATGGCCGTCGTCATGCCGCGCTTGACGCCGTACGTATCGTCCATCAGCTTGAGGATGGCTGCCAGGCCGCAGGTCGTCATGGACGCGCAGGAAATAACGCGGTGCTTCTTCGGATTATATTTATCTTCATTGACGCCGAGGACGATGGTGATATCGTCGATGGTCGACGGTGCCGTAATGATGACTTTCTTGACGCTGCCGCCCAGAGGCAGTCGGTCTTGGGAGCTCGGTGTGCGGCGGCCGGCGTATTTCCCCGACGATTCGATGATAATCTGGGCGCCCAAGGCATTCCAGTCGACGTTCTTCACGTCCTGCTGCTGGAACAGGGGATAAGCCTTGCCATCGACGATGATGTTGCTGGCATCATAGGTGACCTTCTTCTTCATGGGCCCGTAAATACTGTCATATTTCAGCAGATGCGCCATCTGTTTCGGCGAGCCCACATCGTTGATGCCGACGATTTCAATTTCATCTTTATAGCGCTGGGCAATCTTGAAGAAGCTTCTGCCGATGCGCCCGAATCCGTTAATACCAACTTTTACCATGCTATACACCCTTTCCTCTCTTCTGGTATGTAAAACATAGAAGAATATACATCGTCATAATGTTCACCTTCTATCCTTATACCTGCTATGAACATTGTGACATGAATTTCTATTTTATTCTATGTATTTAGTAATCATTCTTTATCTCCTAGATGCCTTTCGATGCCATATATGCTGCCAGGTCGTTGACACGGAGCGAATAACCCCATTCGTTGTCGTACCAGGCCACGACTTTAATCATATCGCCGTCGACGATCTGTGTATCCAGCGCATCGACGATGGAGCTGTGGGGATCGCTGATATAGTCTGAAGAAACGGTCGGCGATTCCGAATAGGCCATAATGCCTTTGAGCGGTCCTTCAGCCCACTTCTTGAGCGCACTGTTGACTTCTTCGACAGTGACTTTCTTTTCCAGGACGGCGACGAGGTCCGTCATGGAGACGTTCGGCGTCGGCACGCGCAGGGCCATGCCCATGAATTTGCCCTGCAGTTCCGGCAGGACGAGGGCTACGGCTTTTGCCGCCCCTGTCGAGGTCGGGATGATGGACTGGGTGGCGCAGCGAGCCCGGCGCAGGTCTTTATGGACGCCGTCGACGAGGCGCTGGTCGTTCGTATAGGCATGGACCGTCGTCATCATGCCGCGGACGATGCCGAATTCCCGGGAGAGGACCTTGGCGACCGGCGCCAGGCAGTTCGTCGTGCACGAGCCGTTGGAAATGATGCGGTGCTTTTCCGGATCGTACGTTTCTTCATTGACGCCCATGACAATCGTCTTATCCGGATCCTTGCCCGGTGCCGTGATAATGACCCGCTTTGCGCCGCCGGCCAGGTGCTTCGACGCCGATTTGCGGTCTTTGAACTTACCCGTCGATTCGACGACGATGTCGACGCCCAGTTTCTTCCAGGGAATATCGGCCGGATCCGTGTCGTTCGTGACGGGGATGCGGCGGCCGTCGATGATCAGCTGGCTCTTTGCTTCATCATAGGATACATCGTGATCCCAGCGGCCGTGGACGGTGTCGAATTTCAAGAGATCCGCCATGATGGGACCTACGGAACGATTATTGATAGCTGCGATTTCAATTTCCGGCTGCAGCAGGGACGTACGGAGCGTGCAGCGGCCAATCCTGCCAAAACCGCTGATACCTACTTTTACTGTCATGTTTTTTCCTCCTTGCAGATAATCGGGGAAGCTGTGCCTGACCCACAGGCAGTCCAAAAAGGCTACCTTACTTCAACTTTGTACATTCATAGTGTATACTATTTTGACCGTTTTGTAAAATTATATTCCCAATATGCCGCGCTAAATTTTAATTAGTGTAGCATATAAGACGTCATATAGCCTGTTTTTCCATCATTTGTAATATTCTATTTACATACCTTATAGCTATTGGCAAAGGGTAAAATCTGTGTTATACTTAATAGTACTGAAAGCGTATGCGTATCCACGCTTCCAGTGTCCCCATGCATGGGGATGTAAAGGTTTCGACGTGGATGGTTGTATCATGAATAGCGAGCCGGGGTTTCATCTGCCCGTAAATCGGTGAACCTTTCAAATTAAACGCAAAAGAAAACAATTTTGCTTTAGCTGCCTAAGTGCGGCTAACGTCTCCTGCTGCTAATCCTGCGGGCAGCTCGCAGACGTCACTTAGCGGGATACCGCATGGCTTTGCCTGGCAGCCGTGTTGGGAAACTCACAGGCTGGAATCGTCTAGTTTGTCCTTGTACGAAAACGGTTTAAGATCCTAACAAGGTCTGCGCTCGGAGAAGTTCATGGGGCAGCATTTGCGGACAGGAGTTCGACTCTCCTCATCTCCACCAAATAAAAAAGGCCTGTCGCTTTTAGCGGCAGGCCTTTTCGTTGACGGCAAACCTAAGAAAAAAAGAAACAGGAATAACAGCAGAAACCTTCAAGGGATAATTCTTTTTACGACAAAAAGCTTGACAAATCGATTCCCATGGTCTATGATTGGGACCGTAAGTTAAACATCGAGTATATACATTGACATTCAATGACGAGAAAGAGTACATTTTTACGGAAGTGCACAGCGAGCCGGGTATGGTGAAAGCCGGCGATGGAAGGAAAATGGAAAATCATCTCCGAGAATTGCAGTCGAACCAAGTAAACTGCACCGTCTGATCCACGTTACAGGAAACGCGTATGATAGTACGTTGAAAAGTGCCTTGCTTTTTTGGCGAGGAATATTGGGTGGTACCGCGGATATGACTTCCGTCCCTTGTGGACGGGAGTCTTTTTTATTTCATGTTTATCTTATGACTATATTACTCATTTAGGAGGAATTCATCATGGAAAACATCAATTTCGACAGTCTTAAACGACGGAGAGATCTTCGCATCATTTTACCGGTCTTTCTCGTCTCGATTATAGCCTGCATCGACCGCGTCAATATTTCCTATGCCAAACTGACCATGACCCAGACCCTGCCCTGGCTCTCGCCGGAAGTCTACGGCTTCGGCGCCGGCATCTTCTTCGCTGGCTACTTGCTCCTGGAAATCCCGGGTTCCCTCTTTGCCGCTAAGTTCTCGGCATCGAAATGGATTTCCCGCATCATGTTCACCTGGGGCGCTGTCAGCCTCTGCATGGCCTTCGTCACGACGGAATGGCAGTTCTACCTCTGCCGCTTCCTCTTGGGCGCTTCAGAAGCCAGTCTCTATCCGGTCATCTATTCTCTCTTGTTCCCACGCTGGTTCACGGCAGCTGAACGGGCCCGCGCTACGTCGCTCATGCTGACGTCCCTCCTGCTCTCGACGATCATCGGCGCACCGATTGCCGGCGTCCTTTTGGAACACTCTTTCTTCGGTCTCCTCGGCTGGCAGGAACTCTTCATCCTCGAATCCATCCCGGCTCTCTGCTTTGCTTTCTACTTCTTCTTTGCCGTCAAAGACCGTCCCGACCAGGCTTCGTGGCTGACGGATGCAGAAAAAGAATACCTCACGACCATGTACAATGAAGAACAGGCCAAGATGCAGAGCGTCAAGAAATACACCGTTCTCCAGGCATTCACAGATCCTAAAGTATTGAAACTCTGCCTCATCTACTTCCTCTGGGTCGTTGGTTTCTGGGGCTTCTACTTCTGGATGCCGACAGTCCTCAAGAACCTCTCCGGCTGGTCCACGTCCCTCATCGGTGGCGCCATCGCCATCCCCATGATGGCGGCTCTCGTCGTCCAGCTCGTCATCGGCCATACGGCTACCGTTACGGGCGATAAAGTATGGCACGTCTTTGGCTGCCTCGCCGTCGGCGCCGTCGGCCTCGGCCTCTCGCCTTTCGCTCACAGCATGGGCGCTGCCCTCTTCCTCATCTGCCTCTCGGCCATCGGCATCCACGCTTCCATGGGTGTATGGTGGACCATCCCGACGACCTTCCTTTCCGGCCCGGCCGCTGCCGGCTCCATCGCCCTCATCAACTCCTGCGGCAACCTGGGCGGCATGTTCGGTCCGAACATGATGGCCTGGGTCCAGGCCCAGACAGGCAGCTTCGACCTCGGCTACTACCTGATGGCCGTCTTCATGTTCTGCGCTGGTCTCCTCATCCTGACCTTGAAATATAAAGTCAACGGCGCTACAAAGAAAGACGTCCTCCTCAGTGCCAAAGCCAACGCCCAGGCACCGGCAGGGCATTAAATGATAAAGGGATTATGCCATTATGCATAATCCCTTTTTTCACGTCGTTTGCCGTGTAGGAGCGAATATTAGCAAGGGGCTTATCGCTTAATGCGACAGCCCCTTTTTATTTAAAAGCGGCAATCGCGGCTTTCGCCAGCACGGCGTAGCCGTCTGCCGTAGGATGGACGCCGTCGGCGTAAAGGTTCTGGCCGCTCTTTTTTTCGGCGTCCGCCAGCGCTTTATAGAAGTCGATGACGGTAAAGCCCTGTTCCGCAGTGTAGCCCAGCAGCCAATTGCGGTAGAGGCTGAGGCGGGCGTTGTGCTTTTCTACGTCTTCTGCCTTCTGCCAGCCGTACATAGCGCTTTCTTTTTTCGTCAGGGGCGGGATGCCAAGATAGACCGGCCTGCCTGTAGTTTTCAGGTCCATACAGATATTTTCCATATTCTTATAAATATCAGCCAGTTCTCCGTCCAAAAGGATGTCGTTCGAGCCGCCCATGACGAAGAAGGCGTCGTAGCGGTCAAGGTCGAACTGCGACAGGCGGTAGGCCATGCCCAGCGTCGTATCGCCGCATTCCCCTTCGTTGTCGATGTGTATGCCCGTCGCTGCGGAAAGCCGGGACGTCCAGCTTTCCGCAGGCCTGACATCGAAACCGTAAGTCAGGCTGTCGCCTAAACAGAGGAGTTTCATGCTTCGCCCCCTTTCTTTACGGCGGCTACAGCTGCTTCCGTCGAGAGCCACGGCGCATCAAAGCGGCAGCCCGCTTTTTCCAGGTCCATCTGACAGGTGAAGATTTTCGGGATGGCACTGGTATAGATGTCATGGTCGTACATGTAGCGCAGCGTCGTTTCCACATCGGCATCGCTGAGGATGTGGCCGTGATCGATGAGGACCAGGCGGTTGGCATAAGGCAGGGCCGCTTCCAGCGTATGTTCGATGACGACGATGGTGTGGCCGTATTTGACGTTCAGGTCGTGAATCAGTTCGTAGAATTCGTGCGTCCCTTCCGGATCGAGAGCGCTCGTCGGTTCGTCGAAGACGAGGATGTCCGGATTCGTGGCCAGGACATCGGCAATGACCAGGCGCTGGCGCTGGCCGCCGGAGAGCTTCGTCACCTGACGGTGGCGGTAGGGCGTCATATTGACCTTTTCCAGGGCTTCCGTGATAGCCTGACCGATCTTATCCGGCGCAACACCCTGATTTTCCAGGCTGAAGGCGATTTCTTCTTCCACCGTCATGGCCACGAGCTGGCTGTCATAGTCGTCGAGCATGGCGCCGACACGGGAAGCAAGCTGGGAAATCGTGGTCTGCGTCGTCGCCTGGCCGTCGACATAGACCATGCCCTTCATGACGCCGCCAAAATAATGCGGAATGGCACCGGTCATGGCCATGCAGAGGGAACTCTTGCCGCTGCCGCTTTCGCCGGTAATGACTAAGAAGTCGCCTTTATGCAGCGTCAAATTGACGTCGTCGAGGACGGGCGTCTTCTGTTTATTGTAAATATAGGAAAGATGTTCCATGGAAATAAGGCCCTCCTGGGTCGGCTTCAGGTCGTACATGCTGTGGTCCGACGTGACTTCCCGTTCTTCCAGGGAATCGAGGATGCCCCGCGAAACGAAGAGGCGCAGGGCCGGGAAGTACATAAGCGGCGTGACGACACCGTTGAGGGCGCCGATGACTACGACCAGGGGCAGCATGGCTGTGAAGTAGACGACGTTCGGCAGGTTCATGACAATTTTCAGGATCGTGACGAAAGCGCCGCCGCTGACGCAAGTTGCCGCAAAGCCCGTAAGGACAGGCAGGCAGGAATGGCCTTTGAACTTGATGAAGGCCAGGTTCTTGACGATGAAGGTACAGGTCAGGGCGCCCAACGGTTCACTGATCAGGTTGCCGTACGGGAAGCCCGATTTCGAGGTCAAGACGTTGACCAGGGCGGCGACGAGGCCGATGCCCAGCGCTTGTTTATAGCTTGGCTTGGTCAGGCAGATAGCCACGCAGTAGGTCGCAATCGTCCAGTTCGGCGTGACGCCGCCGACGCTCGGCGAAACGAGGTGCAGGATCGTACCGATGGCCAGCATGAGCGTCGTAATCGTGATCCAGCGGAACTGGCCGCCCTGACGGTGATGAAATTCTAATTTCGAAATATCTGCTACTTTTTTCATCTTCTTACCCTCCTAAACCAAATCCATCAGGCGTAAATAAACGACGAAGCAGCTCAGGGCCAGCATGACGGCAATGCCGATGTAATCGCGGCCCTTGGGGCGGACATTACTCATGAAACTGTGTTCATCGCTGCCGAAACCGCGCAGTTCGAGGCTCAGGGCCATCGTTTCCGAACGGCCCAGGGACTTGAGCATCAGCGGCTGGACGACGCTCATATAATTGATGACTTTCTTGAAGACATTGCCTTTCGTCGAAAGGCCGCGGCAGGCCTGGGCTTCCTGGACGGCTTTGCTTTCAGAAATGAAGTCCGGCACGAAACGCAGGGCCGCCGTGAACATGAAGGCATACTCATAAGGGATTTTGATCTGCTTGACCAGGGCCGCCGTCAAATCCTGCAGGCGTGTCGTCGTCAGGAGGATGATGAAGACGATGGTCATAGCCAGCATGCGCAGTCCCGTGACATACGCCGATTCCAAAGAGCCGCCGCCAAGGAGCTGGACCACGGCCAGGAAGACAGCAAAGACAATCAAACTGAAGACGGCCTTGATGTTGCGCGAAAGACTGCCGCACAGACCCAAAAGGATGAGTTCAATGATGACTAAGACGACCAGGGGCAGCGTCGTATGCATGACCAGAGCCCAGAAAGAAAAGGCAAAGGTGCCGATCAATTTCGTAACAGGAACAAAGCGCTTCATCATTTTTTCGTACCTCCTATTCTTTCCAGCATGGCCGCTGTGAATTCTTTCATGGATTTACAATACGGGAAATCGGGAACTGCCATGGACAAGGTCACAGCGTCGGGCCGGCTCAGGCCCAGATCATAGAGGTCATCGCGCTGCGTGAAGAGTTCCTGCGGCGTGCCGTCAAAGGCCTTCGTATGATTGCCGATGACCAGGACGCGCTGGCAGTATTCAGCAAAAATGTCCATGTCGTGGCTGATGATCAGGATGGTCATGCCCTTTTTATTGAGATCCGTCAAAAGGGCCATGAGCTGGTCCTTGTCTTCACTGTCCTGACCGCTCGTCGGTTCGTCGAGGACGATGTATTTCGTATGCATGGCGATGGCCGAAGCGATGGCGACGCGCTGCTTTTCGCCGCGGTTCAGGTTGGGCGGATAGGCTTCGGCCAGGTCCGTCAGCTCCGTCGCTGCCAGGGCTTCGTCGACGGCTTCATTGATTTCCGCCTTACTCATGCCCAGCTGCTGCGGCCCATAGGCTACTTCTTCGCGCACCGTCGGGCGGAACATCTGCCGTTCCGGCCGCTGGAAGACGTAGCCCATGAAATGGCTGCGCACGGAGGCGTCATCATCGTTGATCACTTTGCCGTTATAAAGGATTTCTCCGGAAACAGGCTTTTCCAGGCCCATCAAAAGGCGCGTCACCGTCGTCTTGCCGCAGCCGTTGCGGCCGCCGAGACCGATGAATTCACCCTCACCGATTTCTACATTTATATGTTCCAACACGGGCACGCCATTGCCATAATTGAAACTGACATCTTTCATTTCCAGCATCTTTCTCTCCCCTTCTGTCTGAAGACAACAAAAAAACCTTCCGTCCCTATACAGGGACGAAAGGTTTGTTTTCTTCCGCGGTGCCACCCAGATTGACTCAGTGAGTCCAGCTCTACATGTACGGCATAAGCGATACACGTTTCTTTGATAGCGGTGGAAATACACCGTCGCACCCTACTGGTCACCGTTCAGGCCGCATCTCCCGAATCCATTCTATCCGCCGGTCCGTGCCGAACTCCCACTGCCATCGGCTCGCTGGAACTGCCACATCGGATATACTCGTTTCGTTCATTGACAAATCCATTTAGATTTTGTTTCATTATATACTTGTAAGGCGCTCATTGTCAAGGCTTATGCCCGTCTATTCAGCCGGTTCGATCGTACCGTTGTATTTGTCAGCAATAAACTTCTTGACGCCAGACGACTTTGATGTGAATCCCCTGTTTTTCTGCTTCCTTAGCCACGGCTTCGACGACTTCAGCATGAGGACCCGCTGTGGCTCCGATCTTGATTTCCTTGTCGCTGCTATCGGCACTCTGGCCATTAAGTATAGTTTTGTCAATGCCCTTAAGATAGACCTTGACAAATAGCTTATCCATGATAAACTAAGAATCAAGACAACTTTAGAACGACATTTATCCAGAGTGGTGGAGGGACTGGCCCTATGAAGCCCGGCAACCGATAACGACGGTGCCAATTCCTGCGGATGCATTCCGAGAGATAAAGAACTAGCTATCAAACCTCTTTCTCTTTCGGAAAGAGGTCTTTTTTATGGATAATGACGGAACAGAAAAGTCTATACTACATCATTAGGAGGAATCTTTATGAAAAATCTCAAGAAACTTTCCATTCTCGCCGCTTCAGTCCTGCTGGCCATCGCCGTCCTGGCTGCCGGCTGCGGCAGTGATTCCGCTTCTAGCGGCTCGTCTTCCAAAAACGTGACGGTCACCGTCGGCGCCACGCCCGTACCGCACGGTGAAATCCTGAATGAAGTCAAACCGCTCCTCGCCAAAGAAGGGGTCGACCTGAAAGTCGTCGAATTCACGGACTATGTCAAACCGAACCTGGCCCTGAACGATAAGGAAATCGACGCCAACTTCTTCCAGCATTCACCGTACCTCGACAAATTCAACAGCGAACACGGCACAAAATTGAAAGCCATCGCTAAGATCCATGTCGAACCGATGGGCATTTATTCCCATAAAGTCAAGGACTTGAAAGACGTCGCTGACGGCGCCAAAGTCGCCATCCCGAATGACCCGACCAACGGCGGCCGCGCCCTCCTCATCTTGCAGAGTGCCGGCCTCATCGGCTTGAAAGATGGCGGTAACATCACGTCGACCGTACAGGACGTCGAAAAGAACGATAAACACCTCCAGTTCGTCGAACTCGAAGCCGCTCAGATTCCCCGTTCCATCGATGACGTAGACATCGCCTTGATCAATACCAACTTTGCTATGGAAGCCGGTCTCAATCCGCTGAAAGACGCGCTCTTCCTGGAACCGAAGGATTCGCCGTATGCCAACGTCCTCGTCATCCGCGAAGGTGATGAAAACCGTCCGGAAATTCAAAAACTCGTCAAAGCCCTCCAGTCTCCGGAAATCAAGAAATTCATCGAAGACAAATACCAGGGTGCTATCCTGCCGAGCTTCTAACAGCTGGACATTGACTTCGTTATCCCATATAATGAAAGTATCCGAAAAGGGCTGTCGCGCTCGCGGCGGTCCTTTTGTTTACAATGATTATTGTCTGGAAGGCTCCCCTAATAGGGGAGCTGTCAGCGCAGCTGACTGAGGGGTTGCTTTTCATCATGCAGTCCACGGAATTCTGTAAAATCAAGGGGGAAACAATATATGCATACGAACGAGCTTTTTGCCAAAAAAACGGTCTTTTCTTTTGAAGTCTTTCCGCCGAAGAAGGATATTCCCATCGAAACGGTCTATCCGACGCTGGAAGAACTGAGCAAACTCCATCCGGACTTCATCAGCGTCACCTGCGGCGCCGGCGGTACCGGCGGCAACCGCACGGTCGAAGTCGCCAGCCGCATCAAAGCCCTGGGCTGCGAAACAGCCGCTCACATGCCCTGCATCTACCTGACGAAAGAAGCAGCCCTGCAGGACCTGAAAGAACTGAAAGAAGCAGGCATCGAAAACATCCTGGCCCTGCGTGGCGATGAAGTCCCGGGCCGCGAACGGGCGCACGACTTCGAACACGCCAGCGACCTCGTGGCCTTCATCAAAGAACAGGCGCCGGAATTCAACGTCATCGGCGCCTGCTACCCCGAAGGCCACACGGAAGCAAAGACCCTGGCCGCCGACATCCGCAACTTAAAGACCAAAGTCGACGCCGGCGCTAGCGAACTCATTTCCCAGCTCTTCTTTGACAACGCCCTTTTCTACCGCTTCCTCGAACGTTGTGAAATCGCCGGTATCAATGTTCCCATCGAAGCCGGCATCATGCCCGTCACTAACAAAGCTCAAATCGAACGCATGGTCACCATGTGCGGCGCCACGCTTCCCATCAAATTCCAGCGGGCCATTGCCAAATACGGTGACACTCCCGAATCCATGCGCGATATCGGCATCGCCTACGCCGTCGACCAGATTGCCGATCTCCTGGCTAACGGCGTAGACGGCATCCACGTCTACACCATGAATAACCCGTATATCGCCAAAAAAATCGCCGAAGCCGTAAAAACATTGTTGTAGAGGGCATCGTTTATCGTAGGCCGTTCGTCGTTCATCGTAAAAAACACACGAAAAGGGATTGTACATGATGGCAAACGTCATCATGTACAATCCCTTTTGTCATAAATTCCGGCTATACACAAAATTCACGCGGGTCGCCCACATGGCGACCCCTACGCTGTTTGGGGACAATTCCCATTTGACATAAAAAAGTATTTGCAGGAATCCCGTATTCGATATAGGGGCTCGCACGTGGCGAGCCCGTTACGCATTTGACGAGATTTCGTACCGCACTATTCCTTCAGCACATACCCATAAGCGTGGATGCGGCCGTCGTCTTCTTTTTCCAGGTAGACGCCCTGGATTTCCGAAGCGAAGCCCGGCAGTTCATTGAGTCCATCTTCAAGGGCCTTGAAATACTGGACGGCTGTATGGGACCAGCGTTCACCCGGGACAACGCAGAGGACGCCTGGCGGATAGGGCAGCGCCCCTTCCAGGGCAATGCGGCCTTCGATTTCATCGAGAGGTACCAGTTCTCCCTGACCGCGGATGAAAGCATATTGCGCATCTTGAGCATTCATGGCGTATTCCGGGAAGTATTGGCGGCGGAAAAGTTTCTTCTGCAGGTCCTTGACGTTCCGTGCCTTATAGAAATCGTGCATTTCCTGGCAAAGCTGGCAGATTGTATAGCCTGCATAGCGGTCCGGATGCGAGTTGTAGACGCCGAGAAGGACTTCCTGCATGGGTACATCGTGATCGACGAAGCGTTCAAATCGAACCAGCTGGGACACGAGAAGGCGCATCTTATTCTTATTTTCAGCCGGTGTCAGTAGGAAGAGAATCGAGTTTAAATCGCATTTTTCCGGAATGACGCCGTTGCCGCGCAGATACGTCGCCAAGATATTGGCATGGATGCCGAAATCCTCGTACTGTCCCGATTCGGCGTTGATGCCTGGTGTCGTCAAGAGGAGCTTGCACGGGTCGACGAGATATTGGCCCGGACCGTAGCCTTCGAAAGCATGCCACTTAGCATCCGGTTCAAAGGTGAAATAAGCCAGGTCATTAGCCATGTCATCGGTATGGCCATCCTGCCAGGGCTTGCCGTATACTGTCGGCGCTACGAAAGGCCGAATATAATGGCAGCGGCGCAGGATATCCTTGCGGGCTTCGATACCCATTTTCACACAGTCCATCCACATCTTGCGGCCAGCCGCACCGGCATGGATTTTGGCATTGACGGCAATCGTTGCGAACATGGGATAAAAAGGACTAGTCGATGCATTCGCCATGAAGGCATTGTTGAAAGTCTTGTGGTTGCAGTAGCGTGACTGGTTATGGATGTGATTATCCTTCTTATGGATCTGCGACGCCTGGGAGAAGCCGGCCTGCTGCTTATGGACCGACTGGACAACCATGATACCCGGATCATCTTCATGCAAATCGAGAAGCAGCGGCGAGCAGTCCTTGAGCATGGGAATGAATTGTTCATAGCCGACCCAAGCCGAATCAAAGAGGATATAATCGCAGAGATGACCGATACGGTCGACGACGTAGCGGGCATTATACAGCGTCCCGTCATAAGTACCGAGCTGGATAACAGCCAGGCGGAAAGGTCGTTGGGCCTTAGCTTTTTCCGGATCCCGTTCGGCTGCCAACTTACGCAGATAGTCTTCCTCGAAACAGTGAGCGTCGATGCCGCCGATGAAGCCGTAGGGATTGCGGGCCGTTTCCAAATAAACGGGCGTCGCCCCGGCCTGGATGAGGGCCCCGAGGGCCACGGACTTGTGATTGTTGCGGTCATAGAGGACTAGGTCGCCAGGCGTCAACAAGGCATTGGTGACGACCTTATTGGACGACGAAGACCCATTGAGGACGAAATAAGTCTTGTCTGCATGGAAGACTTGGGCTGCAAAATCCTGGGCTTCCAAGGCCGGCCCTTCATGGATGAGCAAATCACCAAGGGTTACATCGGCATTGCAGATATCGGATTGAAAAATATGAGGTCCATAAAAATCATAAAGATAGCGTCCTGCCGGATGCTTCTTGAAAAACAGGCCGTCTTGGTGGCCCGGACAGTCAAAAGGCGTATTCTTTTCACTGACATAATCGACGAGGTCGGCAAAAAACGGCGGCAGCACAGCATGTTCATAACGGCTGGCCAACCGTTCGGCTGTCGAAATGCAACGGCTCTTATTGACCATTTCTTCCGTAAAGACGACATCGACTTTATCAATATATTGATCCGGCATCTTCTCGCCGCCTGGCATGATGACCATGATGGGGATGCCGAAACCCGTGGCGTCGATTTTGTCGATATAGGCAAAATCCTGGTCAGAAACAACAGCGACAGCGACATCGGTAAAATCCGTCTCTTCAATGGGTACGATTTCCCGTTCGCTGTCTACAAAATAATACTGTACGTCAAAGCTGTACGCTATCTTCAAATGTTTCATATTTTTCTCTCCTTATCCTCTTCCTTTGCAGTAATTTTTATAATACAGCCCTATTGTACGCAATCCCAAGACAGATAGCAAGAAAAATATTTCACAAATAGTTTCCAGAGGATGTGAAATGGAATTTACAGGAATCCCGTTATGCGCCGCAGGGGCCCCCGAGGACGCATTGTTAATCTGAGTCTGTCGCTGCGGCACGCAGCATCTGAATCCGAGGAGCTGCGCCAGCCCGAATCGTATCGCAGAAATATTTTTGATAACAAAATAAAAGTGAAACCTCAAATTTCGCATTTTTTGAGGTTTCACAATAATGAGATAGCAATTTTCGCCATTTTTGAGGTGACCATGCTAGATATGAAAATTTTGCTGCCGTAATTCCCAGCGTGCAGGGTTATTTTCAATGTATTTCATAATTGCCAATAATTCCGCTTCCGTACGGACGACGTGTTCAAAATACCCCCGCTGCCAAAGCGGAATGCCGGCTTTACGCGTTGACAAGCCTTTAAATTTATTGACGATGCGCCCCAGTCGGACGGCATGATTGCCCGTTTCGATGCTGACGATAAAATGAACGTGATTGGGCATAATGATTGAGTAAATCATCTTGGTATCGATGTATTGATTGGGAATCGCCAACAGCTGGGCCTGAATCAATTTTCCCAACAAATTGAGCTGCATTTTCGAATTGCAAATATCCCCGAATAAGTGCCGCTTCCCTTTCGTACAGATAGTAACGAAATACATGCCGTTTTGACTGTAATCATAATGAGGCAGCCGGATATTTTTCCGTTTCGATAACATAAAATCACTCCTTGCTGTTTTTCTTTCATGTTACCAGAGGAAAATGAGAATAAAATGAAAATAATCTGCTTGTACTCAGATGGATGCTGCGCATCCTGAAATTCTGGATTGTATTACGGCCGTACACCATTTGTCATAAATTCCGGCTATGCACACAATTCACGCGGGGCGCCCGCCTGAACTATTGTTGCTAAACTGAACAGATTCGGTGACGATGTTTTCCCAAAAAATATCTGCTCGGACTCAAATGCGGCTTCGCCGCGGCAAACTCAAATTATATTACACACACACAATCTGTCATAAATTCCGGCTATCCACAGGCTTCGCGCGGGTCGCCCACGTGGCGACCCCTACACCGTTTGAGGATATTCCCATTCGTCATGAAAAATATTTTTTTGTGGGAATTCCGTTTGCAATGTAGGGGCGCCCACGCGGGGCGCCCGCTATGCGCCGCAGGGGTCATCCGAGGACGCATTATCAGTCTGAGTCTGTCGCTGCGGTACGCAGCATCTGAGTCCGAGATTAAAAAACGGCCCGCCGCATCAAGCGGCGAGCCGTTTTTACTACAAATTACAAACTATAACCTCTTACTTATCAATGACTTTCTTGACGATTTCGATGGCTTCTTTCAGTTCATCCCAAGGGATGTTGAGAGGCGGCAGGAGGCGCAGGAGGCCATTGGCCGTGAGGACCAGGACGCCATGGTCGACGCAGCCTTCTACGACATCCATGAGGGCTTTATCTTTGAGGGCGACGCCAATCATGAGGCCCATGCCCGATACGTGGTCGACGTGTTCACATTTTTCCAGTTCTTCTTTGATGTATTTCCCTTTTTCCCGAACTTCTGCCATAAGGTCGTCGTCGAGGCGGTCGATGATGGAAATGCCGCCGGCCGTGCAGATCGGGTTGCCACCAAAGGTCGAACCGTGGGTGTGGTTGGTCAGGGTGTGCTGCGTCGATGCTGCAAACATGGTCGCACCGAGGGGCAGGCCGCCGCCGATGGCTTTCGCCGTGGAAACGATATCGGGATGGATGCCATAGCCCATGTAGGAATAGAGGTAGCCCGTCCGGCCGTTGCCAGTCTGGACTTCGTCGACGATGATCAGGATATCGTGAGCGTGAGCATATGCTTCTACTTTCTGGACGTATTCCTTATCAAGAGGATGGACGCCGCCTTCGCCCTGGACCATTTCCATCATGATAGCGCAGACGCTATTTTCTTCGCAAAGCCGCTTCATATCGTCAAAATTATCGGGTTCAGCATAAACGAAACCGTCGACGAAGGGTCCGAAATCTTCATGGAGCGAATCCTGGCCGCAAGCCGTCAAGGTCGCAATGGTCCGTCCGTGGAAGCTGTTCTTCAAAGTAACGATCGTATAACGGCCGTCACCGTATTTGTCGTGGGAATATTTCCGAGCCGTTTTGATGGCACATTCGTTGGCTTCGGCACCGGAGTTGGAGAAGAACACCTTCTTCATGCCTGTCTTCTGACAGAGTTTTTCGGCCAAGACGGTCTGAGGTTCTGTAAAGAAGACGTTGGAAATATGGCTCAATTTATGGAGCTGCGTTTCGACGGCATGAATCCACACGTCATCACAGACACCAAAAATGTTGACAGCAATACCGGCGCTGAGATCGATGTATTTCTTGCCATCGACGTCATATAAAATCGCGCCTTTGCCGTGATCCAATACAGCCCCGACCCGGTTGTATACATTGACGATATATTCTTTATCAAGGGTTTTATAATCTTCTGCCATTAGGGGATTCCTTCTTTCTTTATTTACCGATAGAGTAATGTCCTACGAACATCGTGCCCAGGCCTTCTTCCGTGAGCATTTCGATGAGGATGGCATGGGGAACCGTGCCGTTGATGATGAACACGCGCTTGACGCCAGCCTTGATGGCATCGGTGCAGCACTGGACCTTAGGAATCATGCCGCCGGCGATGATGCCGTCTTTTTCCAGCTGCCGTGCCTGTTCAAGGGTGATTTCCGTGAGCAGCGAATCGGGATCGTCCTTATCCTTAAGGACGCCGTCGATATTAGTCATGGACAACATACATTCTGCATTGAGAGCGCCAGCAATCTTAGCCGCTGCCGTATCGGCGTTGATGTTGTATGCCTGGCCATTGGTATCGGTACCGATAGTCGAAATGACCGGGATATACCCTTTATCCAAGTTATCTTTGATGATAGAAACATCGACGTCTGTAATGCGGCCAACATAGCCCAGTTCATCGCTCTGCTTCTGTACTTTGATCATCTGGTCGTCCAAGCCGCAGAGACCGATAGCCTTGCCGCCAATCGTCCCGATAAGGTTGACCAAATCCTTGTTGACCTGGCCGGCCAAGACCATCTGGACGACTTTCATCGTTTCCGCATCAGTCACGCGCAAGCCGTTGAGGAACTTCGATTCCATGCCCAAGCGGTTCAGCGTTTCCTTGATATGCGGACCACCGCCGTGGACCAAGACGACTTTGACGCCGATGAGGTTCAAAAGGACGATATCGCCCATGACCGATTTCCTTAACTCTTCGTTAATCATGGCATTGCCGCCGTACTTGACGACGACGATTTTGCCGCTATATTTCTTGATGTACGGCAGAGCGTTCATCAAAATCTGTGCCTTTTGGGCATTGGTGACGGATTTGACATCTTCCGAGACGAGTTCAATTCTCTTAAACATGGTAATAACTTCCCCCATTTAGCTGCAAGCTTTCAAAGAATTTTGAAAGCCTAATTTTTTTAATAACTGTGCTAACCCATCGGCCAGAGCCTCCTGGCTGCACGGGCTGCTGCCGGCCATGCCATTGGCCATGACGATGAACGTAAAGTTCTCCGTATCGATAGCTGCCTTGGCCTGAACCAGAGCTCCTTCGATGACAGCACTATCGGCCTGGGCATCGGTCATGATAACACATAAGCCGTCGCTGTCAGCCGTACCGTCGGCGGCGATACCGCTCAAGGAACAGCCCGGCGTACCACTGGATAAGGCTACCTGATAAGCTGTGACATCACCGGAGTTATCCAGAACTGCTTCCAGCGGCTGACTGTCATTCCCTAACCCAGCTGTCAGCGTCTTGAGACTGTGGATGAGCAGGGACGGGCGGAAATACTGGCCCTTGGCCCCGCTGGCAACTAAGGCGATATCTTCGGGCGCTTCATCCATGCATTTCCCCGCAGCCTGGCAGACTTCCTGAGAAATCTCATGGCCCCTGGGCCCATCGGGCAGGGCCATACCGTTGTGCAGGAGCAGCACCTTACCTTCCTGAGTCATCAGGCCCTGACTCGTAGCGGTAACGATGGAGCAGTCCCGTCGGCTTACGATCATAGCGACATCCAATTTTACACGGCTGCTACATAATCCACTATACGTACCGGCAGCCTGAAATCCTTGCGGTACGCTGAGGCTATCATAAACCTGACTCATACTGACTCCACCTTTCACCTTATTCATCTAATACTTTAAATTAAGCCCTGTCGTGGGATCAATGCCCATCATAAGGTTCATATTCTGTATAGCTGCACCGGAAGCGCCTTTGCCGAGGTTGTCGAAGAGGGACGTGACCATGATACGTTCGTCATTGCCGGTGACGACGATTTCCATGTCGTCGTAGCCGCTCATCTCATTGGCTGCGATGAAGCCGCCCTTGTCTTCACCGAAGGGCAGGACATGGATAAAGGGGCAGCCGTCGTAATGGCTGGCCAAGACCTGCCAGACGTCGTGGGCCGTCACCTTTTTCGCCAGCAAGTGGCTGAAGAAAGGAATCATGACTTCCATACCGCTGTAATAATCATCGACAATGGGCGTAAAAACCGGTTCCTGTGTCAAATGGCAAATCGTGACGATTTCCGGCAAGTGTTTGTGCTGCTGGACCAGACCGTACTGGCGCGGTGCGAAGAGGTCTTCGCTCTTTTCGCCTTCGTACTGGGCAATCATCTTCTTGCCGCCGCCGCTGTAGCCTGTAAGGGAAAAAGCCGTGACGGGATAATCGGCCGGGACGATGCCCGCTTCCGTCAGGGGCTGTAAAATCGAAATAGCCCCGCTCGCATGGCAGCCCGGGTTGCCGACGCGGTCGCTCTTGGCAATCGCTTCTGCCTGCTGCAGCGACAGTTCCGGGAAGCCGTAGGTCCAGCCCGGTGCCACCCGCCGCCCCGTCGATGTATCGATAAGGCGGACGCCGCAGCCTTTGGCAAGTTCCACGGCTTCAGCAGCGGCACCGTCAGGGAGACAAAGGAAAGCGATGTCCGCCTGCTTCATGCAGGCCCGGATGGCATCGGGATCCTTGCGGACGTCATCGGCAATGGGAACCAATTCGATATCCTGGCGGTTACTGAGCCGTTCATGGATCCGAAGGCCCGTCGTCCCTTCATGACCATCAATGAATACTTTCGTTTTCACACTTCATCACTCCTATATCACATGGGCTGTGCCCTGACTATTGCTTGAATTTTTATTCATTATATATGCATTTTAATATTTTGTCAAGAATTATACAGTAATTTTTACATAAATAATCGTTCATCCTACCTCCCCCAACGCAAAACGGCTTCTTTGTCTCCGGCCACGACGGTCGCCGTGAGGCCGTAAGGCAGGAAGGCCTTGTCCCTGGTGTGGCCGACGGGCAGGCCTTTGATGGCAGGTTTCCCAGCCAGATGAGCATAATAATCCAAGACCTGGTCCGTCGTGAAGTCGCCCGGGTCGTTAGGGCAATCGGTAAAATCACCGTAGGCAATGGCGGCAACGCGTTTTAAAAGGCCGCTCTGCCAGAGCTGGTTGAGCATGCGGTCGATGCGGTACGCATCTTCACCCGTATCTTCCAGGACGAGGATGCAGCCTCTCCCATCCAGGGCATAGGGCGTGCCGACGAGGGACGTGAGGACCGTCAGGTTGCCGCCGACCAAAGGGCCTGTGGCCGTGCCGGGAACGATGGCCTCCAGCCTGCGTCCTACCGGCAGAGCCAGGTTCCCCTGCCAATTTTCCGTCTGCAGGCCTCTGAAAAACTGACCTGCCGTGTAGTCATCCGAGCCGCCGAGAGTAACCATCAGGGGACCGTTCGCCGTGACCAGGCGGCATTCTTCCCAGAGGGCCGTCTGCAGGGCTGTGACGTCACTGAAGCCGACGACGAGCTTCGGATGGGCCGCAATCAGCTTGTAGTCGAGCTTATCCAGGACGCGGGCTGAACCGTAGCCGCCGTTGAGGCAGACGATGGCCTTCACGTCGTCATCGGCAAAAAGAGCGTTCAAATCCCGGGCCCGCGCTTCATCGGTGCCGGCAAAAAAGCCGTACTGCCCTTTTACCGTCGGCATCAGCTTGACGCGGTAGCCTGCATCCTTAAGGCGCGAGACGGCACTGGAAATATCCTGTCCCTCGTCATGCGTCGCCGGCGCCGCTACGCCGATACAGTCGCCCCGCTTCAGTGCCGGGCCGCGCCGGACTGCGTCGGTGTTTGCTCCCCCTTGTAGTAATGCTCCATGCCCTTGGCATAACCGTAGTCATCATTCAGATACTGGCCGGTCTTCTGCTTCCAGCAGAGGTTGACGGCCACGAAATCGGCAATCTGGTTGTGCTTCAGTTCCTTCTTACGCATCGGGATTTCCTGCCAGCTGTGAGTCGAATCATTATACAGCCAGGCCTGACCGTGGGCAATCTTATAAGTCAGCGGATACGCCCCTTCGATGGTCCCCGAATCTTCGGGCGAACGCAGCATATTGACCTTGAAAATCCAGCCCTGACCGTCATCCTTCACCGTTTCCACCGAGCTCAGATCGACGTACATTTCATAGCCCATGCCGAAATTCACAGGCCGGTAATGACTGTTTGCCGCTAAAGGACTGTTAAAAAAAGCCTGGCTGCCGGAAAAACCGCCTAGAGCCATGGCCAATCCCAAAGACAACGTGAGTATACCGTGTTTCATCTTCATACATATCACCCTTTCTCGTACTGAGAATATTATACCACATAGGCGCCTGCCGATGCTTCGGATTCAGATGCTGCCTTCCGCAGCGTCAGGTTCAGGGGATTGTATAGGCGCAGGAGCGCCTGAAAGCAGCGGCTTATCGCCTTTGGCGATGTCGCACGCGGAATTTTTACGACTAGTATCCCGAGTCGAGATACCCAGCGTTCACGCGGGCGCCCCTACAAAATCGCATACAGGCGATATTAAATAATACATGGCCCTAGACCTGGCCCGTAGGCGTTTCCGTGGTAATGATAGCGTCATCGTTTAAGACACGGCCTTAGGCCTGGCACGTAGGGGTTCGCGCGTGGCGAACCCGCTATGCGCTTCGGGTATCCCGAAGCGTCATTGTCAGTTTGAGTCTAAAGGCGCACAGCGCCATCTGAGTCCGAGCCGTTATGGCGACTTCGTGGTTCCCCTCCCGGCCACAGGAGAGGCACACAAAAAAAGCACCCCACTTTATTGCGGGGTGCTTTTTAGAGCTGCGAACTACTAGCTGCTAACTGCTAACGACTAACTCATTCCATGTCGTAATCCTGCAGGGCAGCGACGTGATGGTAGCCTTCGTTTTTGCCTTTATTGGCAAAGACGCGGAGGACTTCACGGGCTGTGTCGAGGGAGGTTAGGCAGGGAACGGCGAGTTCTACGGCCATGCGGCGGAGATTGAAGCCGTCGCGTTCCGGATGCTTGCCGTAGGTCAAGGTGTTGAGGACCAGGTCGATCTTGCCGTTGCGGATCATGGTGGCGATGTTCTGGCCGCCTTCATGGATCTTGCGGACGATATCGACAGGCATGCCGTGGTCGTTGAAGTATTTGCCCGTGCCTTCGGTGGCGATGATGTGATAGCCCAGTTCCTTGAAGCCTTCGGCCAGCTGCAGGGCTTCAGCTTTATCGCGGTCGGCGACGGTAACGAGGATCGTGCCGCCGGCAGGAATCTTCATCTTCGCGCCGTTAACGGCTTTGTAGAGGGCTTCGGAATAGGAATGGCCGATGCCCATGACTTCGCCGGTGGACTTCATTTCCGGCCCGAGGGCGATTTCGGCGAGGCCGATCTTGCTGAACGAGAAGACCGGTGCCTTGGCGGCGACGTGTTTCTTCGCCGGCATGAGGCCGCTGTGGTAGCCCATGTCCTTCAGTTTTTCACCGAGGGCGATGCGCGTTGCGATTTCGACAATCGGGAAGTGCGTAACCTTGCTCAGGAACGGAACGGTACGGCTCGAACGCGGGTTGACTTCGATGATGTACAATTTACCGCGGGAGACGACGAACTGGATGTTGACCGAACCTTTTACCTGCAGTTCCAGGGAAATGCGTGTCGTATAATCGACGATTTGGTCGATCATATCCTGGTCCAAGTGCTGCGGCGGATAGACGGCAATGGAGTCACCAGAATGGACGCCGGCCCGTTCGACCTGTTCCATGATGCCCGGGATGTAGACGTCCGTGCCGTCGGCAACGGCGTCGACTTCGACTTCACGGCCGACCATGTATTCATCGATGAGGATCGGATGGTCCGGCGAGGCGATAACGGCTTCACGCAGGTAGCGTTCCAATTCTTTTTCGTTGTAGACGATTTCCATGGCGCGGCCGCCGAGGACGTACGACGGGCGGACGATAAGCGGGAAGGTCAGTTCCTGGGAAACCTGCATGGCTTCTTTATCGCTCGTAGCGATGCGGCCGTCCGGACGGGGGATGTTCAATTTGGCCAGGACTTCGTCGAAGCGTTCGCGGTCTTCAGCGCGGTCCATGCCGTCGACGGACGTGCCGAGGACGGTGACGCCCCGTTTTGCCAAAGGAGCTGCCAAGTTAATTGCCGTCTGGCCGCCGAACTGGCAGATGACGCCGACCGGTTTTTCCTTGTCGACGACAGCCATGACGTCTTCCACCGTGAGCGGTTCAAAGTAGAGGCTGTCCGATGTATCGAAGTCAGTGCTGACCGTTTCCGGGTTGTTGTTGATGATGATGCTGTTCATGCCGGCTTTGCGCAGGGCCCAGGCCGAATGGACGGAGCAGTAGTCGAATTCGATGCCCTGACCGATGCGGATCGGGCCGGAACCGAGGACGATGACGCTCTTCTTGCCGAGGGGCTTGACTTCGTCTTCGTCAGCATAGCACGAATAGTAGTACGGCGTTTCGGCTTCGAATTCAGCAGCGCACGTATCGACCATCTTGAAGGTCGGCGTAATGCCGTGGTCGACGCGGAACTGGCGGACTTCGTCTTCCGTCTTGTTCGTAAGGCCGGCGATGATGACGTCGGGCATGCTGTAGCGTTTGGCCAGGCGGACATTGTCAACCGTGAGGTTGTTGCGCTTGAAGTCATTTTCGAGGTCGATGATGTTCTTGATCTTATGGATGAACCAGAGGTCGTAGCCCGTGATGTAGTGGATCTTTTCTTCGCTGATGCCGAGGCGCAGGGCCTGAGCGACAACGAAGAGACGTTCATCATCCTGCTTCTGCAAGAGTTCGACAATGTCGATAAGGGATTTGCTTTCGAGCTTCTTCATGGAAATATAGTTGACGCCGATTTCCAAGGAGCGGACCGCTTTGAGGAGAGCCCCTTCAAAGCAACGGTCGAGAGCCATGACTTCACCAGTAGCCTTCATCTGCGTGCCCAGGGTCTTATCGGCAAGGGCGAATTTTTCGAAAGGCCAGCGCGGGAACTTGACGACGCAGTAGTCCAAGGTCGGTTCAAAGCAAGCCGTCGTCTTGCCCGTGACGGCATTGGTGATCTGGTCCAAAGTCAAGCCCGTAGCAACTTTAGCAGCTACTTTCGCGATAGGATACCCCGTTGCCTTAGAAGCCAGAGCCGACGAACGGCTGACACGGGGATTGACTTCGATGACGTAATACTGATTGCTGTTCGGGTCGAGGGCGTACTGAACGTTGCAACCGCCTTCGATCTTCAAGCGGCGGATGATAGCCAGAGAGGCCGTACGCAGCATCTGGTACTGCAAATCATTCAAGGTCTGGCTCGGCGCGACGACGATAGAGTCGCCCGTATGAATACCGACGGGGTCGATGTTTTCCATATTGCAGACGATAATGCAGTTATCGGCCTTGTCGCGCATGACTTCGTATTCGATTTCCTTCCAGCCGGCCACAGAGCGTTCGACGAGGATCTGGTTAATCGGGCTGAGTTTGATGCCGCGCGTGGCAATCATGAACAATTCGTCTTCGTCATGAGCGATACCGCCGCCTGTACCGCCGAGGGTAAAGGCCGGACGGACGATGATCGGGTAGCCGATCTTATCGGCGAATTCGATAGCCGACGGGACATCTTCAAAGATATCGCTTTCCGGTACCGGCTGGTTGATGTCCTTCATGGCTTTCTTGAAGAGTTCCCGGTCTTCCGCTTCTTCAATCGCCGACAGGCGCGTCCCCAAAAGCTGAACATTGTATTTTTCCAGGACGCCGGCATTGGCGAGCTGAACGGCCATGTTCAAGCCGACCTGACCGCCGAGGGTTGCCAGGAGGCCGTCAGGCCGTTCTTTTTCGATGACTTCCGTAACATAGTCGAGGGAAATCGGTTCGATGTAAACGCGGTCGGCAATGTCTTCATCCGTCATGATCGTTGCCGGGTTGCTGTTGATGAGGACGACTTCCAGCCCTTCTTCTTTCAGGGCACGGCAGGCCTGGGTGCCGGCATAGTCAAATTCGGCGGCCTGACCGATGATAATCGGGCCCGAACCGATAACGAGTACTTTCTTCAATCCTTCTATCATCTTAGTTTTCCTCCATCATCTTGACGAACTGTTTAAACAAGTACAAATTATCTGTCGGTCCCGGCGAAGCTTCCGGATGGTACTGGACGCACATGATTTTCTTGGACGGGACTTCAAAACCTTCAAGCGTGTTGTCGTGGAGGTTGCGGTGGGTAATGACGACTTCGTCAGGCAGCGAGGCTTCGTCGATGACGTAGCCGTGGTTCTGGGACGTGATGTAGACGCGACCCGTGCGGATATCCTTGACCGGATGGTTGGCGCCGCGGTGACCGAAGGTCAGCTTGCGGCTCTTGCCGCCCAGGGCCAGGCCGAGCATCTGCAGGCCAAGGCAGATACCGAAAATCGGTTTCTTGCCGATCATTTTCTTGACTTCTTCGACGATGTACGGCACATCTTTCGGGTCGCCAGGGCCGTTGCTCAGGAAGATGCCGTCCGGGTTGATAGCCAGGACTTCTTCCGCCTTCGTTTCGGCCGGGAAGACCGTCAAGCGGCAGTCGTTGCGGACGAGGTCGCGCAGGATGTTGGCTTTGGCGCCGTAGTCCATGACGGCGACGTGGAAGCGGCCGTCACCGATGTGCTTGATTTCCCGCGTCGTGACGCGGCGGACGAGCTGCGTTTCCAAGGGCGTATCAAAGAGTTCCTTAATGGCGCTTTCGTCCATCGTTTCCGGGACGATGACACCTTTCATGACGCCGTGGCTGCGGATGGCCCGCGTAATGGCACGCGTATCGACGCCGTAGAGGCAGGGGATGTGGTGTGTCATAATAAAGGTAGACAGCTTGCCTTCGTTCTGCCAGTTGCTCGGTTCTTCGCAAAGTTCGCTGACAATGAAGCCGGCAGCATAGGGCCGTTCTGCCTGTTCGATTTCATGGAACAAGCCGTAGTTGCCGATGAGCGGATACGTCATGGTGATGATCTGGCCGGCATAGGACGGGTCCGTAAACGTTTCCTGGTAGCCTGTCATGCCCGTATTGAAGACAACTTCGCCGACAGCCGGTTCATCCATCAGCATGTTGCCGTAAAACTTCTGTCCGTTCTCTAATATGAGGACACCTTTCATTATAAAACCTCCCCGTTTTTCATCACAATTTTACCATTGACGATGGTAGCGGCTGCTTTGCCCTTGAAGATCATTTCATCGAAAGGCGAAGCTTTTCCCTTGGAATAGAATTTCGAGGAATCTACCGTCCATTCTTTATCGAGATCAAGTACGGTCAAATCGGCATCTTTGCCCACCGCGATGACGCCGGCGTCGAGGCCGAGGATCTTGGCCTGAGCCGTCGACATGGCATTGACCAGGGTCATGAGGTCGATGTTGCCCGTATGATACATATAAGTCAGCATAGCGCCGACGCTCGTTTCGAGGCCTACGAAGCCGCTCGGGGCGAGGTTGAATTCCTGGTCCTTTTCTTCCCATTCATGCGGTGCGTGGTCCGTGACGACAGCGTCGATAGTGCCGTCTTTCAGACCTTCGACGCAGGCCGCGCGGTGTTCTTCCGAGCGGATCGGCGGGTTGACTTTAAAGCGTGTTTCAAAAGTGCGCAGAGCTTCATCGGTCAGGATGAGGTGCTGCGGCGTGACTTCTGCCGTGACCTGGACGCCGCGCTTCTTGGCCTGGCGAACGAGTTCGACGGCATTCTTCGTGCTGATATGCGCGATGTGGACCGGCGTATGCGTCGCTTCGGCGAGGAAAATGTCGCGGGCGACGGCAATGTCTTCGGCAACGGCCGGACGGCCTTTGATGCCCAGTTCATTGGAGACGATGCCTTCGTGCATGTTGCCGCCTTCAACGAGGCTCTGTTCTTCGCAGTGGTCGATGATGACCTTGTGGAACATGCTGGCGTATTCCATGGCTTTGCGCATGAAATCGCAGTTTTCTACGTAGCGGCCGTCATCGGAAAAGGCGGCAACGCCTTCCTTGGCCATGGCGCCCATGGCTGACAGTTCCTGGCCCTGGAGGCCTTTGGAAATGGCGCCGACGATTTCGACTTTGACTTTCGCTTCCCGTTCGATCTTATACTTCATGCCGTCGACGATGATTGCCGAATCGATGACTGGCTTCGTGTTCGGCATCGTGGCGACGCGGGTGATGCCGCCGGCTGCGGCTGCGGCTGTGCCGGTCGCAATCGTTTCCTTGCCGGACTGGCCGGGCTGACGCAGATGGACATGCATGTCGATGAAGCCCGGGGCTACGACGAGGCCGCTGGCATCGAAGACTTCTGCCCCGTCGGCCTGCAGATTCGCGCCGACTTCCTTGATCTTGCCATTTTCAATGAGGATATCACAAATTTCATCCTGCTGCATCGCCGGATTGATGACTCTGCCGCCTTTAACGAGTAATGTCAACATCATCGCCTCCCATAATTGTCAGATATAATACAGCCATGCGGACGGATACGCCGTTCTTAACCTGTTCCTGAATGGACGAATACTTGCTGTAGCATGTATCCGGTTCGATTTCGATGCCCCTGTTCATCGGGCCCGGATGAAGGACGAGGACGTCGTCTTTCGCCCATTTCAGGCGGTCGCGGTTGATGCCGAAGAGCGAATTGTATTCGCCGGCACTGGGGAAGAAGCCGATGCCCTGGCGTTCCTTCTGGATGCGCAGGACGTTGATGACGTCGGCATCTTTGATGGCTTCCTGCAAATCGTAGTGGACCGTAACGCCCATGGCTTCCAGTTCCGGCTGGAGGAGCGTGCGTGGGCCGACGAGATGGACGTCAGCGCCCATGGTCTTCAGACCGTAGATGTTGGAACGTGCGACGCGGCCGTGGTCGATATCGCCGACGATGACGACTTTCAGGCCGTCGATATGGCCTTTGACTTCCTGGATCGTGAACATGTCGAGGAGGCCCTGCGTCGGATGTTCGTGCGCGCCGTCACCGGCATTGATGATCAGCGGCTTGACGCAGCGGTGGGCGAACCACGGCGAACCTTCCTGTTTCTGACGCATGACGATGGCATCGACGCCCATCGCCGTAACCGTCAAAAGGGTATCGCGGAAGCTTTCGCCTTTCTGGATGGAGCTGCCCCGCGGCGTGAAGTTGATAACGTCAGCGCCGAGGTATTTGGCCGCCATTTCAAAGGAGCCGCGCGTACGCGTGCTCGGTTCCCAGAACATGTTGACGACGGATTTCCCTTTCAAGAGCGATAATTTCTTATCGCCGCTGTTGACGACGGATTTCATTTTCTTAGCGACGCGCAGGATGAGTTCAATCTCTTCCTTCGGTACGCCCTGGAGCCCCAACAGGCTTTTGCCCTGTATACTAACCATCAAATCCTCCTTGTAAAAAAAGACCTCTGCCGCAGGGCAAAGGTCATATAATGAGCATGGCAAAATATGTCCCTTTTTAGCCTCTCCGGACTATATTAAAGGTACAATCTGAAAGTATAAGAATCGCGCAGCCTCACGGGACTGCCGCATATTCTTCTTTATATTGTATCGGCCGGGGCCTATAAAGTCAAGCACTTTTTAGGTGCGGTCTGCCGGCGTAATCGTCACGGCCTGCGGCGTAATCGTGACGTTGTTGTAAAAGGCTTCGAAGAGCTGGGCCGGCACATACATCGTACCGTTGACATTGACCGGACCTGCGCCGTACTGGAAGATATGATTCAAATTGACTTTCTTGATCGTGCCGATGCGTTCGTACCAATCTTCACCGGGTTTGACGATGATATAGGCAATATTCATTTCTACGCGCACGCTCTGATCGTCGGGATCCCAGGTGACCGTATAGCCGAGCTGTTCCGCGACCTTGCGCAGAGGGATCATGACGACGTCGTTCTTCTGCAGCACTGCCCCGTCAGCCGGGTCCATGACCTTACCGGCCACCGTCAGCTGGCACTGTTGGATCGCCGTCAGCCCCGGCAGCGACGTGTAGGGACCCATGATGGGCCCTTCATCATAAGCAAAAGCAGGACTACAGGCCAATACGGCCGCAGCGGCCATTAAAAGTAATCCCTTTTTCATCATACGAATCCCTCCCTTATGGAAAACTAGTTTTTAGTTTTTAGTTTGCAGTTTTTAGTAAAACAAACTTTATCATCTAAATAAGAGATTCGACAAAAAATGAAGGATTCCTGCTGCTGGAAAAGAAAAAAAGACTGCCCCATGACGGTCGAAACCTTCATGCGGCAGCCCCTTAGGCGCCTAGAAATTAAAGAATCCTGTGTCATCTGCCATGGGCACGACAGGGAAGCCTGTCGGTACCGGCTGGATGATCATGAAGACCAGGGCGACCAGGACGGCAATGCCCAGGGTCAGGTACGAGAAACTTCCTTTATCGCTGTGACCGTATAAGCCGAAGAGGCGGATGCCGACGGCCGAGCCGATGGTGGCGAAGAGTGCCCCTAAGGAGAAATACTGGTACATAGCGTACGAAGCGAGGAGCGCGATGATCATCGCGCTGTTGATAACGATCGGATAGCAGCGCGAGAGGACCGATTCCGGATTGCGGTGCTGCGCATGGATCCAATCCGTCGCATCGATGCCGCTCAGGCCGGTGACGAAGGTCGAGGCGTAGAGGAGTTTATCCCAGAGCGTCAAGCCTTTGCGGCGGTCGCTGCTGCGCCACATGACGAAGCAGTAGACGAGGATGGCCACGCCGGCGACGATGTAGTAATAATTTTCCGGGACGAACTGGACGAGGGCCGTGCCAATTGTCGTCAGGATGCCGGCGATGACGACCATCTGACCGATTTTCCCCTTCGTCGGCCGCGACTTAATGTCCATTTCCTTATAAATCTTGGCAAAGATTTCCATGAGGAACGTAAAGACGAAGAAGACGATACCAATGAACGGGCTAATGGCTGCCAAAGCGATGGTGATTAAAATCGGGATGGCCAGACGCACGCCCGGGAAGAAGGTGAAACTCTTGATCTTCATGACGTGAAGCTGCGAGTAGACCGTGAAATACGTAAAGACATTGAACATCAACATAGCGGCGATGCATTCGACAGGCTTGGCCCCCATGTAGAGGAACATGAGGAGGACGCACATGCTCATATTGATACCCGTGAAGCGGGCGAACACAGTGCCCAGGAGGCCGGCGACGAAGAAAGGCCCTATGGCCGATAACATTTCCATTTAAACAAACATCTCCTGATCCAGATTATTTCAGATGGTGGCTGCCGCGTTCCGTCATGGGGATACCCTGTTTGCAGAGCGGGCATTCTTCCGGTTTGTACGTCGGAACCGTCAAGTGAAGCAGGGCCTGGACCTTATCTTTCGGTACGCCGAATTCAGCCTTGCCGCCGCTGCGGTCGACGAGGAGACCGACACCGACGATGACGCCGCCGGCTTTCTTGACGACATTGACGACTTCCTGAACAGAACCGCCGGTGGTGACGATATCTTCGACGATGAGGACGCGTTCACCCGGTTCGATATGGAAGCCGCGGCGCAGCGTCATTACACCCTTTTCACGTTCCGTGAAGATAGCGCGCGTACCGAGGGCTTTGCCGACTTCATGAGCAAGCAAAATACCGCCGGTCATGGGGCCCATGACGGTCTGGACGTTCTGGTCCTTGAAGCGTTCTGCCAATTCCTTGCAGAGCTTTTCCGTATATTCCGGATGCTGGAGGACATTGAATTTTTCAACATAAAGCGGGCTGTGCAGGCCGGACGTCAAAAGGAAATGGCCTTCGAGAACGGCTTTCGTGTCAACTAACAACTGTCTTACTTCTTCTTCTGTCATCATAGTGAATCATACCCCCTGAATTTCTGCTAAAATCTTTTCGGCTGCTTCCTTCGGATCCGCGGCTTTCGTAATCGGCCGGCCGATGACCAAATGAGAAGCCCCGTCGCGGAGTGCCTGGGACGGCGTCGTAAAGCGCTTCTGGTCGTTGGCGACGGCAAAGGTCGGACGGATGCCCGGCGTGACGATGAGAAAATCGGGCCCATTCATTTCCCGGATTTCCTTCGCTTCATACGGCGAAGAAACAGTCCCGTCGATGCCGGCTTCCTTCGCCAGTTTCGCCAGATTCTTGACGGATTCGGCAATACTGTACTTGCCGCCGATTTCCTTCCATGCTTCTTCATCGATGCTGGTCAGGACCGTGACCGCCAAAAGGCGCGGCCGTTCAATATTCAACTTCGCCGCTTCATCGCGGACCGCTTCGGCTGCCGCTTCCATCATGGCCCGGCCGCCCGTACCGTGGAGTGTCATCAAATCGGCGCCGAGACGCGTCAGAGCACGGATACTCTGGGCCACCGTGTTGGGAATATCATGGACCTTGAGGTCGAGGAAAACATGCTTTCCCTGATCCTTCAAATAGCGCACCGCATCGGGACCGGCACTGTAAAACAATTCCATACCGACTTTATAAAAAGAAACACTGTCACCAAGCGTAGTGACGAGCTTCTTCATATCGTCCAGCGAATGGACGTCCAAAGCCGTAATAATACGATCATCTGCCATGGCTGCTCCTCCTGTATATAATGTTTATATAGGCATATCTAATTAATTGTGTCATGTTTTACAGAAGCTGTCAAGTAGGGGCCGCCATAACCGGCGGCACGCCGCATCTGAATCCGAGCCGCGGCGATGCGCCAGCGAGCCCGTTTCGCGAACGCCAAACGAACCACGAACTACGAAAGGGGCTGCTCGCAAAAAGCGACAGCCCCTTATTCCTTCTGAGTTTATCGCGGCGCAGCCGCATCTGAGTCCGACCCGCAGTACCATTCATAGGTCCGCTTAATCCCTGCCGGCAAATCCATTTCCGGTTCGATGCCCAGTTCGTTCACCAAATTCCCGTTGCTGAGGACCGAGCGCAGGATATCGCCCGTGCGCGGTGCCGTGTAGGTGACGTCGATCTTATGCCCTACGGCCTGTTCGAAGGAATGGATGAGGTCGTTGATGCTCGTTTCCTGCCCCGTCGAAACATTGATCGTATGATAGCCTTTGAGATCCAGCGCTTGGACGATAGCCCGGGCGATATCACCGGCGTAGACGAAATCCCGGGTCTGTTTGCCGTCACCGAAGACCGTAATGCCCTTGCCCTGGGAAAGGAGCTTGCAGAAAATGCTGACCACACCACCTTCGCCCTTTTCTCCCTGTCGTTCGCCGTAGACGTTGGCAAAGCGGAAGACCGTGGCATCCATGCCGTAGAGTTCATGATAGACGCGCAGATAATGTTCCGTCGTCATCTTCGTGATGCCGTAAGGCGACGTCGGCGCGAGTACTTCCGTCTCCTGCAGGGGGATATTCAGGTTGTCGCCGTAAACGGCCGCACTGGACGAAAAGAGGACGTGCGGCACACCGTGGCGGCGGCAGCTTTCCAAGATATGGAGGACGCCTTCCAGATTGATCTGGCAGTCGAGGACCGGATCTTCCACGGACGTCGGCACCATGGTCTGCGCAGCCAGATGGACGACGGCGTCGAAATGATGCGCCGCCATGACAGCATCGACGGCAGCCGCATCGCGGACATCGCCTTCGACCAGTTCCATGCCCGCCGGCACATATTCCTGCGAACCGCTGCCCAGATTATCAAAGACCACGGTCTGTATGCCCCGTGCCTGCAGCAGCTGCAGCAAATGCGAGCCAATGAAACCGGCACCGCCAGTAACCAAAATTTCCATACCTTTTATCCCCCTATACTTTACATCATATATAATAGAAGATTTATCGAGTTATTGCATATACATTGTATCAATAAAGCGAAGTCGTTGCAAATGAACTTCAAGCACGGACCAGGCGGCGTATTTCATCCAGCGCCGCTTCACTTTCGCCGTTCTGCGAATGAAAGGCCAGGAGCTTGCCGTAGTATCCCTGCTCCCAGGCCAACTCCCGGCTCTTAGGATAATTCAAATCGAAATAGAGGCAAAGGGCGCCGATATAGAAATCGATGAAATTCTTCTTATCCTGCGTGCGCACGAGCTTTTTCTGCCGCGCCTGGGCCAGGACAGCCGGCGAAACAGCCTGCTTTTCGAAATCATCCAGATTCGTATGCCAGATATTCTTCCCCTGCTCCAGATACATGACATAGACCCGGAAAATATCCAACTTGTCCGCATCGCGGATGAGGCGGCAGAAGAGGAGCTGGCGCGGCGTCAGACCGTCCCGCAGCTGATAGACATTATGCTGATCGATGGCCGCACAGATGACGTCGTCATCAGCCTCATCGGCCAGGAAATCGCGGATATGGCCGTCGGCAAAGAGATAGTGGGCGCCGTACTTGGCATGGTCCATAGAGCGGTAATCGACAAAGGTATGATATTCCCGCAGCTGCTCGAAACGGCCGATATCATGGAGCACACCGATGAGCCAGGCCAAATCCCGGTCCGCCGAGGGCAAACCAAGACTCGCCGCAATTTCCTCACAAAGGGCACTGACCCGCAGCGAATGAGCATACTTCAAGCGCACGCCCTCCTCAGACTGATCAAAGCCATCGACATAACGCCGGAACTGGGCCACCACAAAATCCCTGTCTATCATTAAACCGCCATCTCCTAACCAGTATATTATACTATATTAAACATTCCATAAATTTTAAGGCTCCCCTAATAAGGGGCCTTTCCGGACGGCCGCCTGCGGACGGCGGCGCCCCCAGGCTCCTATTCGGCTGAATTCCATCTTCGCGACTCTGTCGTTGTCGGCGGCGAAAGTGATGATGCCTTTTACTTTTTCTCCTTTGAGGAGCATGGGAATCCAGGTGCGGTCGCCTTTCCACATTTCGTCGTAGGGAAAGTCCTTTGGGTCAAACCAGTGCGGTTCCATTTCTTCTGTTTCCTCGACGGTACCATTCCAGCGGTGCAGGAAGTAGACGTAGCCGATGTGGTTGAGTTCTGGTGAGGCCGGGAAGTGGAAGTCGAGGAAGCCTGTGAATTCGAGGTCTTCTTCTTTGGCGATGAGGCCTGTTTCTTCCCGGAGCTCGCGGACGGCACACTGGAGGAAGTCTTCACCCTTTTCGATCTTGCCGCCGAAGCCGTTCCATTTGCTCACGCCGAAGCCGCGTTTCTTGCGGCCCAATAAAATTTTCCCGTCCTCGCGGACGGGAAAACAAAGTGTCGTCGGTCTCATCTGACCTTACCTCTTTTTATGGAAATATTCATGTTCCTTCGACAGTTCCTGAAGGATCGTTTCGATGGTCCAGGAAATGTTGTTCGGCGTCAGCATGGCCTTGAGGGGGACGTTTTTCAGGCGGCCCCGGCGGATGCTGCTTAGGAGCAGGTTGACGGCGTTGTTGTCGAAGCCGCAGAGGATCAGGGCTTCTTTAGTGACCGGCGGCAGTTTTTCGTCTTCGTTCATCTTTTCGTGGACTTTCGTCGCTTCTGTTTCCTGCTTCATGGCAGCGATTTCAGCGATTTCTTCGTCCGTCAGACCGAGGACTTTGCCAACAGTTTCATTTTTTTCTTCTTCTTTGACGGCTTTCACTTTCGATTTGGTCAGCAGGGCCAGGAGCTTGACCTGGTCCAGGCGTTCCGGCGTAAAGTTCACCGCCAGCATCATACGGTAGTGCATTTTTCATTCCTCCTTGTTGAGTTTGATGTAAGGCACCTGATGGTGCAGGAGCGCGCGGGACGCCGATTAGGGCGTCCCCTGCGGTGGCCCCTGTTAGGGGCCTTTCTGGAATACGTACACGGTGTTACCCGTAGGGGCACCCGAGGACGCATTGTCAGTTTGAGTCTGTCGCAGCGGCACGCTGCATCTGAGTCCGAGGCGGACCGCGGACGGCCGACTGCTAACTGCAAAAAAGGAGCTGTCGCGAGACAGCTCCTTTTTTTGTCGTTCCAAGCTTATACTAATTCGATGATTACCATCGGAGCAGCATCGCCCTGGCGAACGCCAGTTTTGATGATGCGTGTGTAACCGCCCTGGCGATCTTTGTATTTCGGTGCGATTTCGTCAAACAGTTTTTTGACTACGTCTTCATCCATCATGTATGCCAAGACCTGACGGCGAGCGTGGAGGTCGCCGCGTTTTGCGAGGGTAAGCATTTTGTCAGCGACTTTGCGAAGTTCTTTTGCCTTTGCTTCTGTCGTTTCAATGCGTTCATGCTGGAATAAAGAGGTGACAATGCTGCGCAGCAATGCTTTGCGTGCGGAGCTGTCTCGTCCCAACTTTCTATAAGCCATCGTTCATCCTCCTCGAACTATTCTTCGTTACTCGATTTCAAGTAGTAACCTTCTTTTTGCAACTTTTCAATGATTTCGTCGACAGACTTCTTGCCGAGGTTGCGAATCTTCGACAAGTCATCTTCCGTCCGTTCTACGAGGTCCGCCAAGGTATAGATATTGGCGCGTTTCAAGCAGTTCGAAGCACGTACGGAGAGATCCAGGACGTCGATCTTGATTTCCGAGAGGTCCGGTTCTGCCGGTTCTTCCGGTTCTTCGCCGTCGGCATTGGTAAAGGGTGCCAATGCATCGTTGACTTTAGCGTCCGTAGCGATGTCCTGGAAGTAATTCAGGTAGCTGATCATAATGGATGCAGCTTTGGCGACGGCGTTTTCAGCAGAGATGCTGCCGTCCGTCGTTACTTCAAGCGTCAACGAATCGTAATCCATTTCGTTGCCGACCCGGATATTGCCTACTTCGTAATTGGTGCGCACAATAGGCGAAAAGATGGAATCGATGGGGATGACCCCGATCATATCCGTTTCTTTCTTGTTCTTCGTAGAAGGAACATACCCTTTGCCGCGTTCAATGTGGCACTGCATGCGGATGTGAGCATCCGTATCCAGCGTGGCAATATGAAGATCCGGGTTCAAAATTTCAATGTCTGAGTTTACGTTAAGATCGTTTGCAGTGAATTCACATTCACCAGAGATATCGACAGTGATGTCGAGTTCGTCAACATCATCGTCCAGGAATTTCATCCGAACCTGTTTGAGGTTGAGGATGATTTCCGAAACATCTTCCCGAACGCCGGGGATGGTCGAAAATTCATGGAGCACACCATCGATTTTAATCGAAGTGATTGCTACGCCATCCAGAGAGGCCAGGAGGACACGCCGCAAACTATTACCCAATGTGATTCCGTAACCCCGATCGAGAGGTTCACATACGAATTTTCCATAGGTACCGTCTTCTTTGATTTCAACGGGATTAACTTTAAACTTGTTATCATCGATCATTAGGAAAATCCTCCTATTTCAGAATCAAAACACCTTGGTTAATTATTTACGAATTATACGCGTCTCCGTTTCGGCGGACGGCAGCCGTTATGCGGAATAGGAGTTACGTCTTTGATGGAGTTGACTTCAAGACCTGCAGCCTGCAGTGCGCGGATAGCAGCTTCACGGCCGGAGCCCGGGCCTTTAACGAAAACTTCTACCTGACGGAGGCCATGTTCCATGGCAGCTTTGGCAGCCTGTTCAGCAGCCATCTGTGCTGCGAACGGAGTGCTCTTACGGGAACCGCGGAAACCGAGGCCGCCGGCACTTGCCCAGGACAGTGCATTGCCTTTTGCGTCAGTAATCGTAACGATCGTGTTATTGAAAGTAGAACGGATATGTGCTGCGCCCGATTCTACATGTTTCTTTTCTTTTCTTTTGTTGCTTCTTACGTTCTTAGCCAAAATCGTTTCCCTCCTTACTTAAAGAATCTTATTTCTTCTTGCCTGCTACAGCTTTTCTCGGACCTTTGCGCGTACGTGCGTTGGTCTTTGTGCGCTGACCGCGGACCGGAAGACCTGCACGATGACGTTTGCCGCGATACGAATTAACTTCGATCAGGCGTTTGATGTTCATTGCCGTGTCACGGCGAAGGTCGCCTTCTACTTTATATTCAGCACCGATGACTTCACGGATCTTCTGTACTTCGTCTTCAGTCAGGTCGCGAACGCGGGTATCCGGGTTTACGCCAGTCTTAGCGAGGATCTTCTGGGAAGAAGAAAGACCGATACCTAAAATGTAAGTCAAACCAATTTCAACTCGTTTATCACGTGGTAAATCCACACCGGCTATACGTGCCATCTATTCATTCACCTCCTGGTATATTAACCCTGTTTCTGTTTATGTTTCGGATTTTCGCAAATGACCATGACGCGGCCTTTACGTTTGATAATTTTGCATTTTTCGCAAATTCTTTTAACTGACGGTTTTACCTTCATCATTAACCTCCTGCGTAATACTCTTACTTAAAGCGGTACGTGATACGACCGCGATTCAGATCATACGGTGTCAATTCAAGTGTTACCCGGTCGCCCGGAAGGATACGAATGAAATTCATCCGCATTTTACCGGAGACGTGCGCTAACACGATGTGATCGTTTTCAAGCTTGACTTTAAACATGGCGTTTGGCAAAGCTTCAACGACGACGCCTTCTACTTCAATGACATCTGTCTTCGACATAGTAACCTCCCTGGTCAATTCTTCACAGCCCGGTTCAGGACGGACCGTATCCATTCATTGCTGATTCGCGAGGGACCAGCGCTGTCACTGGATACGCTCGCTGCCAAAATCCGGAGATGCCGGCAATTCTTTTTCTTCGGCTTATCCAGGTTGTACTTTCTACCGTCAGCAATCCATACGTAGGGATAAGCCAGACTGCCGACAACAACATACAAGCGGCCTTTGTCCCTGCCTGCCAGGCTTTCTACGACCGTGCAGACAGGTATCATCTGTGTCCGTTCCATCTTATTCTGCATCGGGGATGGTCAGGATTTCAGGACCGTTTTCCGTGATGGCTACTGTATGTTCGAAGTGGGCTGCCGGTTTGCCGTCACGCGTGACAACGGTCCAGCCGTTGCTTAACTGGCGGACCTTTTCGGTGCCCATATTGATCATCGGTTCAATGGCCAGGACCATGCCCGGTTCCAGCAGTTCGCCGTGACCCGGCATGCCGTAGTTCGGGACTTCCGGATCTTCGTGCATGTCCGTGCCGATGCCGTGGCCGACGTAATCGCGGACGACACCGTAGCCAAAGGATTCGGCATAGGCCTGGACAGCGTGGCCGATGTCTCCGAGGTGGTTTCCTGCGACGGCCTGTTCGATGCCTTTATAAAGGCTTTCTTCCGTGACCTTCAAGAGCTTGAGGGTCGCCGGACGGACGTGGCCAACAGGAATCGTTACCGTCGAATCGCCATGGTAGCCATTCTTGTTGACAACCAAATCAATGCTGATTATATCGCCATCTTTAAGCTTGCGGTGGCCCGGGATGCCGTGGACGACTTCTTCATTTACGCTGGCGCAAATAGTCGCCGGGAACCCGTAATAGCCTTTGCAGCTCGGAAAAGCGCCGCAGCTGCGGATGTATTCTTCACAGCGCTGGTCGAGTTCACCCGTCGTGATGCCGGGTTTTGCCAGTTTCTTCATCAGCTGAAGGGCGTTGGCCGTAATGCGGCCAGCTTCGCGAATATACTCAATTTCCCGTTTCGATTTTAAAATAATCATGCTTATTTACTCTTTTCAAGACTAGCGACGATGTCTTTGTATACATCTTCCATGCTCTGTTTGCCATCGATTTCGATGTAGAGATTGGAATTCTTGTAGTAGTCGATGAGCGGTTTCGTCTGTGCTGCGTAGACGCTGAGGCGTTTCTTGACGGTTTCGACCTTATCGTCATCGCGCTGATACAATTCGCCGCCGCATTTGTCGCAGACGTTCTTCACCTTGGACGGTTTGAATGTGACATGGTATGTCGCACCGCAGGAGCGGCAGATCTGACGGCCCGTCGTCCGTTTGATGAGTTCGTCATCGGGGACGGCGATATTGATGACGCCATCGAGTTTGATGCCCAAATCGCGGAGGATAGCATCAAGGGATACAGCCTGGCTGGTCGTGCGCGGGAAGCCGTCGAGGATGAAGCCTTTCTTGCAGTCATCTTTGGCGAGGCGTTCTTTGACGATGCCTACGGTAACAGCATCCGGTACGAGCTGGCCGTTGTCCATGTACTTCTTGGCTTCAAGGCCGAGCGGCGTCTGTTCTTTGACAGCTGCGCGGAACATGTCGCCTGTCGAAATCTGGGGAATACCATATTTTTCAATCAATCGTTCAGCCTGGGTACCTTTGCCGGCACCCGGAGGGCCCATCAAAAGAATATACATTCAAACTACCCCCTTATTATTTCATAAATCCTTGATATTGTCTATTCAAAACTAAGGATTCTGCCTGTTTCATCGTATCGATGGCAACACCGACGACGATGAGGATGGCTGTGCCGCCGAAGTAGACACCCTGGATGCCCGTGATCCAGCCGATGAAGTTCGGCAGGATGGCTACGAAAGCCAGGAAGAAGGCACCGGCGAGGGTGATTCTCGTCATGATGCGGTCGATATACATAGCCGTCGGCTGGCCGGGGCGAATGCCGGGGATGAAGCCGCCGTACTTCTGCATGTTTGCCGTAAGCTGCGGGATATTCAGCGAAATAGCCGTGTAGAAATATGTGAAGAACATAATCAGAACGGCGTACATGACCGTGTTGGTCACAGTGCCCCATGCAAAGTAGCTTGCAATCCACTGGACTGTCTGATTCTGTACGAACTGTGCGATGGTAATCGGGAACATCAGTACAGACGAAGCAAAGATGATGGGGATGACGCCGGCCTGGTTGACTTTCAGCGGAATGTGTGTCGAGTGACCGCCATACATCTTACGGCCGACGATACGCTTCGCATACTGGACCGTGACGCGGCGCTGGCCCTGGGTGACTTCGATGACCACGACGATCATGAACAAGGCGATAACAGCAAAAAGCAAGGCCTGGAAGATGTTGATCGAACCAGCCTGGATATACTGATAAATCGTCATGCAGCCCTGCGGGAAGCGCGCTACGATACCTGCGAAGATGATGAGTGAAATGCCGTTGCCGATACCGCCAGCTGTGATCTGGTCACCGAGCCACATGAGGAAGCATGTGCCGGCGGTGAGGATCAGGGAGACCATGACGACCATGGCCCAGCTGTCGACGATGAGGGCATTGTTGACTTTCAGCGCATAGCTCATGGCGAAAGCCTGGATCAATGCCAGGACTACCGTGCCGTACCGCGTGACCTTCTGGATCTTATCGCGGCCGTCCTGGTTGTCCTTGGCCCATTGTTCAAAGGTCGGGACGACGGCGGTCAGCAGCTGCATGATGATCGACGCGTTGATGTACGGCGTGATGCTCATGGCCAGGATGGAGAACTTACTCAGTGCTCCGCCGGCGAACAAGTCGAGGAGTCCGAACAGGTTGCCGCTGCTGAAAAGACTTTCAATGACTGACGAATCAACACCCGGAACGGGGATATGGACGCCGAGTCGGAAAATGACGAACATGATGAGGGTGAAGACCGCCCGTTTCCGGAATTCCGGAACGTTGAGCACGTTTTGGATGTTTTCTAACACCGCAAATCACCCCTACTGTTCTGCTACCGGTTCTTCTCCCGGTACTACAACCTTGCCGCCGGCAGCTTCGATTTTCGCTTTTGCGGATTTCGTGAAGCCGTTTGCAACGACGGTGAGCTTTTTGGTGAGTTCACCATTGCCGAGGACGCGGACGCCGTCGCGGACATTTTTCAGGATGCCAGCTTCAACGAGAGCGACGGGATCAACAGTCGTGCCGTCTTCAAAGCGGTTGAGTACAGAAACGTTAACTTCTGCATATTCTTTAGCCCAAACATTTTTAAAACCGCGTTTCGGGAGCAAACGATACAACGGCATCTGGCCGCCTTCGAAGCCCGGG
>ERZ779697.103-NODE-103-length-44339-cov-402.807_pt1 | contig 44339 bp, 42 predicted proteins | sample MGYA00511881_ERZ779697 | MGnify/ENA primary metagenome ERZ779697 (study PRJEB29588, sample SAMEA2148105) | human gut metagenome | biome: human gut; feature: human-associated habitat; material: faeces | place: Denmark | collected 2008/2010 ... | reverse complement strand
CACGCACGTACACGCACGCGTATGTTTATATAAAAAATAAATAAATATAGATATAACGTAGTTATATATATTTATTTTTTATATAAACTTAAGCGAAGCTAGAACGTAGTGAAAGCTGAGGTGTTATTGTACTTACTAGTAATAACTATAAAATATACTGTTGATACTGAAGATAATCATTATTATAGTTATGATGAACTTTATTATGATGATAATCATGTAGAGTTTACTGATGACTATGATGATGAAATAAATTTATCTTATGAAGATATTATTGGTATTAAAGTAGGTGAAGTTTAAAGAGTAATTCAATGTGTAACTAAAGGTGAGAAAGTTAAAGATAATGGTGCTGAAATAGTTCAACTTTCTCATCTTCTAATTACTTCTACAATTACTCTTTTTACTGCTGCTCGTTTTCCTTATAATAATAATATAAATAATACTATTAATGTTACTATTATAACTTATACTACTCATACTGTATCTCTTATACTATCTTATCTTTCAACTAGTTATGTAAATAATAGTATTTATTTTACTATTCTTACTACTACTATTGATATTATAATTGATACTTATACTAATTCTAATGTTTAATTTTTAAACTTATTAATGTTATGAATATAGACTTATTCAAATATATACTTAGACTATTAGTCATACCTATGTTATTTGTAAGTATATTACTTATTGCTCATGGTACTGATGATAGTATTAATGGACTTAATGTCCTTGGTGTTTTACTACTTATTATAAGTGGTTCTATTATAATTAATGATTCTAAAAATAATAAAGATGAATAAATTAAATAACTATAATAAATTAATTGCTATTCTAGTAATAGCAACTGTTGTTAATACTATTGTTTTAGTAGTTATTAATAATATTTTTTGTAATAAAGTAGAAGCTTATAAAGCTTATTATAATGCTTCTGAAGCTTTATTTGAAGAAATAGAGGAATATAATGAAAACCTCTTTGATACAGATAGAGCTATAGATTATTATGAAGCTAAGAAAAGACTTCCCATTTCCAAATAAATAAAGTTCTGTTACTAGTACGGTCTGTGAAGATAGTGCTAGTTTAATTAGTAATCGTGTTAATTAACAATATTATAAACATTTTAAATTAAAGAATTATGAAAAGTTTTGAAACAGTGAGTGCTGAACTCAAGAAAGTTAAAGCTAACAATGTAGTAACAACTACAGTTCGTAACATTAATGTAACTGATATGACTACTTGGCAAAGAGTATCTATTACTCTTAATACTCCAGTTAAGGGTTATGTTGCTGATGAAGAAGGTAATTATTCTCAAGGAGAAGTAAATGTAATATTTGTTTCTTCCTTTAGTGTTATTGCTGCATTCCGCAATAATCCTAAGACTGCATTTGCAGGTAATTATATTGCTGAACATCCTAATTGTCTTCAAGTACTTCTTAGTGGTGCTAAGATTGAAATTGTTCAGGAAGCAGTTACTGAAGGACAAGAGTATACTAATCCTTGGTCTAGTAATCCTACACCTACTCCAGTAGAACATGATAGTTACTATAATCACATTACTAATATTATAGAACTTAGTGATGTGTCTGTAGAGCTATTGAAGGAGTTGGCTCGTATGATTATGTTCGGGTAGTAATTATAAGTAGTAGTGCTAGAAATAGTACTACTACTATTTATTAATCAATTAAATAAGGAGAACTTATTATGTGTGTAACAAAGTATTATTTCGTGAGTAGCAAACTTAAAGAACGTGCTGATGGAAGTCTTATGATTTCTACTAGTATGGGTCTTAATCATGCTAAGAAAATTGCTAAGTCTAGATTTAAGACTTATGGCTATAAAGGACAAATAGTTAATATTCATCCTTTTAATGTTAAGAGTGCTAGTATTGCTTGAAATAATAGTTAATCTAGCCGCCCCGTAGAAGATATGATAGATTAAATTCATTATCTTTGCATTGTAATTAATAATAACAGTTATGATACAAGATAATGAATTTGATTATAATGCTCAAGATATTGACGCATTCTGTACTAGTCACGATATTGATGACTATGACTTATTTGGTGAAATCATGGTTGGTGATAATGCTAGCTATGATGAACTTAGTGATAATATATTATACGAATAATTAAAACATAAGAGTATTATGAAAGAAAAAGAATTATCAGCTAATTGTAAAAGACGTAGAACTACACTACGTAAAAAGAGTGTTGATGAATTAGTTAATATCGTTCTTCGTAAAGACGATATTGAACGTAGACTTAGTAAGACTGTTGATACATTTAGAAAACTTCAACTTACTAATGAAAAGAAAGTTGAAACTCTTAAAGATTCTCTTGATATAAGTGAAGAAATTCAAAGTAATCAAGAGAAAACTATTGCTGCTCTTAATGCAACAATATATAATAAAAATAAGTGTATTGCTATTCTTGAAGAGCACAATAAAGCTCTTTATGGTAGAATTGATTCTCTTGAGAAAACTATTAGAGCACGTAATAAAGAAGCACGTACATTATTTACTGCTATTGTTGCTCTTGTAATTAGTGTTATTATTCTATTTTTCATATAAAGACTGGTGTTTTACAAGTGTGTAAAAAACGTATTCATAGATTCATTCAAAGGATATGCCACTATTGCTTGTGAAAGTAGTAGTGGTTTTTTTTTAATATTTAATAAATATAATTATGGAAGAAAATGTTATAACCGGCATTGTAATTGCTGGTAATATATATAATATTATGCCTAATGGAGTTAAATGTCCTCAATGTGCTGTAAAAGACCTTTGTCTTAAAGGTAAATTAGGTAGTAAAGTGCAGTTCGACTGCGCTAGTGTTCATCTTGAAAAAGCAAGTTAGTTATGAGTAAAGATAATAAACTTCTTTATACTCCAAGTACTATTATTCTTAGTGATGATATACTTGATGATATTTACTCTGATATGCAGGCTGACCAGGCAATTATGCTTGAGCAGTCCGGTCTTTATGAGTAAATTCGATTTTTGCGTATTTTCCTAGGTTTCACAGCTCTCAAATTAATTTGACTGATAAGTTTATCGACAAATTAATTTGAGGGCTTTATATCGCAAAATAAAATATTAAATAAAATGTAATCGTTATGTTGATAAAAAAAGACTTTTATAAACATTCTTCAAGACGTACAGGTTATATTATTCCTTATAACTTTCCTCTTAATACTCGTAGAGGTTTTAGAACTATATATTTTCTTATGAAATTAAGTCAGCATGATATGACTACTGTAATTAAAGATATAATTGCTGTTAGACATGCTGGTATTAATTTCATACTTAATGTATGTAATAAGTTAGAAAAGGAAAACAATTACATGCTAACATTCCCTTTACGGGGAGGCTAGAATGTAATACTTTAAGTTCTGCTAAGTGTAGTAATACGGCTTATGGTGCGAAACCGAGCAGAACTTCCATTGAATGTAGTGTTCAAGTAGATAATTTATTTATTAATTAAACTTTTTGTAAAATGGCAAAGAAACATGATGAAAGAAAGGATTTAAAGTGTGTATCAACAGTAGCTGAGATTAATGGTAATCATATCATTATTCCAACAAATGCTGTAATTGGTATTCACATGTGGGGTAGAATTGATTTTCTAGTTCATTATTGCGGTTACATTCTTAATCGTAGTAAGAGTGTTAAATCTAGTAATCTTAAAATTGAAGATGCTGCTGTAAGTGTTAGAGAAGCTAAGAAGATTAAAAAAGAACATAAACTAACAAATAAGAAGAAATGAACATAGATTATTCTAAAATTAAATTTGTATTTAAGCCTAAAGCTTCTACTAAACGTAGAGCACCAACTGTACTTCCTAATAAGAAGTTAACTAAACTAGTTCCTGGTCAAATTATTCAAGATGAACAAGGTAATTTTACTGTTCATATTAAGTACTTTGATTATATTAATAGACTTACCAAAGATACTAATATAAGTGATGTAGGTAAAGATGGAGTAACTCTTCCTTTTACTGAAGATTCTTATGATTTAACTAAATGTGAACGTATATTCACTAGAGTTGGTCAAAGAAATAGACAATACATTAGTTTACTTCTTAGTGAAAGTGATAGAATATTCAAGAAAGCAGACCCTAATCGTTATGTACCTTTTTGTCATAACTGGATTTGTTCTTGTTGGATTGTTAGAATTGATGATAAACTTTATGCTAAATTCAATAGAATTTTAACTCTAGTTGGTCATGATTATAATATTAAACATTTAATAGATGATGAGGAGGATATATAATGAGTAATAATGATGAATTTACTATAAATACTCCTAATAAAAATAGAGCTAAAAAGTTTACTTTTACTGATGACCAAACAAAAGCTTATAATGGACTTATTAAGTTCATTAATGAACCTTATAATCCTAAAGATTTTAAGCGTGCTTTGATTGGTCCTGGTGGTACTGGTAAAACTTTTCTTCTTAAAGCTTTACTTCAAGATTGTAACATACCATTCTCTGAAATAGGATTAAGTGCTCCAAGTCATAAAGCTTGTAGAGTTCTTAAAAATAGTATTAGAGGTACTCATTGTAATGTTAATACTATTCAATCTGATTTTGGTTTTAAACCTAATTATGATATTGAAAAGTTTGATATTAACAATATTACTTTTGCTTCTTATGGTCGTATAAAGATTGAAGATTATCGTCTATATATAGTAGATGAAAGTTCTATGCTTAATCGTAGTCTTGTTACTTATATTGATAAGATGATGAAGAAGTATAGTATTAAACTTATACTATGTGGTGATGATGCTCAAATCCCGCCTGTAAATGAGAAAGATAGTTATGCTTTTAAAGGTGTTACATCTTTCAGACTTACACAGATTGTACGACAAGATGAAGATAATCCTATAAGAACTCTTACTGAACTTCTTCGTGGTGATGTTTATAATGGAACTTTTAACTTCCTAAATTACATATCTCGTAATCGTAGTAAATTTGATAATACTATGACTAAAGGATTTGTAGTTTGTAATTCTGCTCAATTTCAGCAAGAAGTTATGAAACAATTTAGTGATGAATCAATTACTCGTAATACTGATTATGTCAAAGTTATATCTTATACTAATAAAGCTGTTTCTAATTGGAATAAATTTATTAGAGAAAGTATAATTAAAGACAGTGAAAAATCTGTTATTACTAAGAATGATTTGATTACTTCTTATGTCACTATTGTAGACCAATTTAATGATGCGATTATTCAGAATAGTGAAGATTATATTGTAAAAGAGATAGCTAACTATACTCATCCACAATATGAGCTTAAAGGTTTCATGGTTAAATTTCAAGCTGTATTTGGTGGTCAAGTTACTTCTCCATTATTTATTATAGACCATAGAGATAAGTATACTATGGCTATGTATTGTAAGATTGCTGATGATTTAATTCAACAAGCTAAAAATGCTCGTAGAGATATTCGTGCTGCTAAGTGGAAAGCTTATTATAAGTTTAAAGAATCTTGTCTTCTTCTTGTTAATATTGGTAGACCTGATGGTTCTATTCTTTATTATAGAGATTTAGATTATGGTTTTGCTATTAGTAGTCATAAGTCTCAAGGCTCAACTTACAATGTAAGCATGGTAGATGTTATGAATATTGTTTATGATAAGTATGGTAGACCTTACACTAACGCTAGTGATATTAATAAGCGACTTTATGTTGCTGTTAGTAGAGCTAAAGAAAAAGTATATTTGAGATATGGATATTGATAATAATAGCTTTGTTAGACTAGTTCGAGTTCTTAAACAAAAAGAACAAGATGTAGCTAGAATTAAAGATACTATATCTAATGGTATTCTTGATGAAAATGATTTGAACCTTGGTGATACTGTAAAGTTAACCAAAAAAGATAATAGTCATACTGTTATCGGTACTCTCTTAGATGCTACTATTGTTGTTATTGATGATAATTATCATAAAGGTGTTGTTGTTCGTCCTGATTATGTTTACGAAAGTGTTGAGTTTTCGCTGGCAGAATGGAACATTGAAGTAATACCAAATTCATCAGATGACAATTTTGTTGAGTTTTAAGCGATTTGAATAGTTTAGTCGATTAATTAATCACGAAAATTATTTGATGCGCTTAAATTTAAAATTAAAATATTAAATAAAATGTGTAATACAAGTAATAGTCCTTCTTTTAAAGAACGTGTACAATGTTACATTATTAGAAAAGATGAAATAGAAGCTGAATACAAGAGTAAAATTAAAGCTCTTGACGAAGAAGCTTCTGCTGATATTATAGCTAATTGTCCAATAAAAGTTGGTGATGTTTATGTAACTGAATCTAATAATGGTTGGGACGTTAAACGCCAGTATTATAAAGTTACTAAAATTGAAGCTGATATTAATGGTACAGTTAATGTTTATGGTTATAAACGTAAGCTAGATAAAACTTGGGGTAAACGTGATAATATATTCATGTTTATAGCTTTTATGCATAATGATTATAACGTTGAACATTATGATAAAGTAGAAGATTATGTTGAACCTAGTAAAGATTAATTAATTATGAAAGAAGTGATAAATTAAAGCTCGTAAGCGTATTGAAAATGGTTGTAACTTTCCTAGTCTTATGAGTATTAGTAAATATCCTGGAGGTACTTGTCTTCCATATACTTTCTTATCACCTTATGGCTTCCAACGTATGTGATGATTGTGCTTTAGGTATGTTTAATACTAAGTGCAAATGTCTTGATGGTGTTGGTAATCCAATGTCAGGTATGATTATTGTTGTACCTAATGTTGATTATGATGCTTATAAGAATAGAGGAATGACTTTTAGTAAGTATGTAGAAATAGTAAAGGAAACTATCACATCTCTTACGGGGGGTCTAGAACAACTAAACCCTTATATTGTTCCTCTTATTCGTTGTAAACTTGATGAACATTGTCCTGTAAATCAATATATAGCTAATAGATGTATGCTTCATACATTTGCTGATATTAGAATTAATAATATCAAGAAAATAATGCTTCTTGGTAATGCTGCTACTAATTTTGGTTTTGATATTACTAAAGGTAAAGATAAACTATATTATGTAGCTCCTTATGTTTACAGTACAAATTACTCTCCTTTTATTAAGTTTATAGATGATAATAAATACGATGAATTTCGTAATCGTCTAGTTAAATGGCTTACTGCTAGTAAAGATAATAATTATAATGGAATGAAAATAATTAAATTGATAAATGATTCATAGTTTAGCTGTAGACTTAGAAGTATTTGAGAATATGATTTCATTTACTTTTGTAGATGTTAGAGATTATCTTGATAAATTTGCAGATTGTAAAGGTGCTTTAACTGATACTTTAACAGTTGAAGAAATTAAATCTAGACTTGATAGTGTAAAGAGTTGGATATTTTATATTACTGATACAGATGATTCACAGATGTTAGAGTTGATAGACTTCTTTGAGAAGATGCGTCCTATAACTAAAGATGATGGTACTGTAGACAGATATGATTTATTTGGCTATAACAATCAAGCTTATGATGATATGATGACTAGAGCTTTCCTTATGTATTGGAATTATTTTGATACTAGTAAACAACTTTGTTCATTTCTTAAAGAAGTGAATGATAAACTAATATCTCTACAAGATGATAAAGATGCTTTATGGAATGACCCTCTGCTTAATATTATTCGTAAGTATAGATTACCTTATGTAACTGTTGATTTGTTTAAAGTTTATGCTCTTAATTCTGCTGGAGTAAATGTAGATAAGGATACTGGTGAACGTAAGAAGTATGGTAAAAGTTTGAAGCAAGTTAGTATTAATCTTAAATGGTATAATCTTCTTGATTTTAAGCTACCTCCAATAGATGATGAAGAAGGTGATGTATATAGGAAAAAAGATGAATATAAAGGTATGACAAATGAACAATTAAATCATTTGTTTACTGCTGATTTTAATAGGTATCTTATGTCTAAATATATAAAACCTATGCTTCATTATAATAAGAATGATGTATTTCTTGTTTGTGAGATAGCTAGACAAAAACCTGATGAGATTAAACTTAGATATAGTCTAGGTCATGCTTTTAAACTTAATCTTCTATGTAGTGCTAGAAGTAATATTGCTGATAAACTTCTTAATAAGTTCTATTCTGAACGAAGTGGACTTAAAGAAGATGCTTTTAAAAATCTTCGTACTCAACGAACTGCTTTATCGTTTAAACGTATTATATTTCCTCATATTAAGTTTAAGACTAAACAACTTCAAGATTTACTTGAAGAAATGAAAAAAGTTGTAATATATAGAACTAATAAAGATAGTTTTGTACGTGAAATAGATTTTTATGGTACAACATATACTCTAGCTACTGGAGGTATTCATACTCAAGATAAGCCTGTAATACTTAAAAGTACTAATAAATATGTTTATGTTCATCACGATTATACATCCTACTACCCGAGTATAATGATTAGTTATGAAGTAGTACCTGAACATCTTAATACTAAGGTGTTTGTAAACATGGTAGATTACTTTAAACAGACACGTGTTAAGTGTAAACATACTAAGGATGAAGATGGTTTTATAATTCCTGGTGTACATAATGGTCTAGCAGCTGAAGCATTAAAGATTGTAATCAATGCTATTTATGGTAAATATGGTTATGAAAATTATTGGCTTTATGATAGACTTGCACAAATGAGAGTTACTATTAATGGTCAGTTAATGACAATGACTCTTTGTGAATCTCTTGAACTTGCTGGAATACATGTTGTTAGTGCTAATACAGATGGTATCGTTATAAAGCTTCCTTATGATAAAATTGATGTTTATAATCAAATTTGTAAGGAATGGAATGAGACTAATAAAATGTCTGCTGATGATGAACATTATAAGATGCTTGTTAGTCTTAATGTGAATAACTATTTTGATATTCAAAGTAACGATAAACTTGAGTATAAAGGTGCTCTTGACCCAAAGCAGTATATCAAAGACCTTAAAAAAGGTTATGATATGCCTATTGTAGCTACTGCTGTATTTGAGTACTTTGCTCATGGTGTATCTGTAATGGAAACTCTTCGTAATCATAAAGATGTTCTTGATTTTTGTAAAACTCAAAATGTTGGTAAACAGTTTGAAGTTGTTTATGAAAAAGTAGTAAATGGAAAACGTGTTGATATTCGTAGTCAACCTCATGTTCGTTTTTATGTATCTACTAGAGGAGTTGTGATTATGAAAGAACATAAACTTACTGGTAAACGTAGTGTTCTAGCTAGTGGAAAGCCAGTTCAAATTCTTAATTTACTTGATGATAAAGATATTAGTGAGCGTAATATAGATTATGCTTATTATTATGAAGAAGCTTATAAGATTATTAATCCTATTAAGCTTGGAATAAGTCCTAATCAGAAAGGTAATACAAAGAATAAAACTCTTAGTGGAAAAGCTCTATTAAAGAAGAACTTTGGTATGTATAATAGTTTATTTGATAATGAAGAAGAAGAATAATGACAGAAGAACAAGTTTATTTAAATGCTGTTGATGCTTGGAGATTAAATAAAGGAATAGGTACTTTTGTAATACCTGCTCCTTTTGATGCTCTAAGACCTCTGCTTTATATTCTTCCACAACTTTACAATAAGTCTCCTACGACTAGTGTTGTTATTATTGTGAAAGATTTTGCAGATAGAAGTAGTATTGAAAGTTATCTAACTACTTTGAACAATGAAGTATGGAATAATTCTTTTCGTACTGTAATACATAATGGAAGTCTTAGGATTTTAACTACTGAATATGTTGCTGAACATATTAATGATTATAGTCCTTTACTGACTATAATTTATAATCCTAGTATATTTCATTTTGTACATATAGCTATGATAGAAAAGTCTAAGTTTAATCTAGTAATTCTTAATAAACTATTAGATAATAAAACTATGGATGATTTCTATACTGTTGCTCCTAGTATTGGTAACTTTAGTCAAAATGTTATTGATGAAGTTAGAACTAATCGCCCCGTAAAAGAGTGTTTGGTAGGGTTAACTATAACACCTGATACTGAACTAGATAAAGAAATGAACTATTATAATAGGGAAATTTCTACTGCTCTAGCTATATTTGGTAACTTTGATAATATCAAGTATGCTAGATTGGGAAATAGTGCTACTAATTGTTCTAGTATGACGATATGTGATGCTATTGCTCGTACTAATGGTTGGGATAATCATTTAGATATGTCTTCAGAATTTAATAGAGACATAGATAAACTTTATAGTCCTTCTGCTATTAAAGAACGTGCTGATAGTATTTATAATATTATTAGAGAACGTAGTACTAAACTTGCTAGTTCTAAAGATAAACTTAGTTATATCTTAGATATAGTCAATGATAATTTAGACAAGAATATACTCATTATAAATAAGTATGGTGAATTTGCTAATCTTGTTACTGATTATCTTAATGATAAATCTGGTAAAAGGATTTGTGCTAATTGCCATGATAAAGTAGATAACGTTCCTGCTGTAGATGATTATGGAAATCCTATTCTTATAAAAAGTGGTCCAAAGAAAGGTCAACCTAAACTTCTAGGTGTTATTGCTCAAAAGAAACTTGCACAGAAACTTATGAATAGTCATAAGATAAATGTAATTTCTTGTGGTGCGTCGCCTGACAAGTCTTTAGATGTTGATATTGATTTGGTTATAATCACTTCTCCACTATGTGATACTATTGAGAGCTATTTCTATAGGCTTTCTAAGATTCATTTCAGTAATGAGGTACTATTATATACCTTATTCTATAAAAGCACGTTAGAGGAGAAAAAATTAGAAGATAGGACTGTTCCAGCCAATCATATAATAATTAACGATTTTGATAGAAATGTTAAAGTTGATAATAATAATGATTATTGTATTGTTGATTAAGAAAAAGTTCTTATCTTTGCAGCAGAAATTAGAAAACGAACTAATAAGCTCTTTGAAATAATGAATGATACTAAAGATGAAAATGGTAGTAATCGTAGTTTGATTGTTAGACAAGATGATGTTAATACTGGTGTTCATGTTCTAAATCTTCTTGATGAGAAACAACTTGCTAATGCAGAAGTATTTCTAAAGAAGATTATTGCTACGGAAAAAGGCGGTGTTAAGAGTGTAAATGAAGGTCTTGCTATTCTTATGAGAGCACAAGATTTAAGATTACCTTTTAGTACTTGCATAGAACATATCCATGTAATTAATGGTAAAACCGGTGTTGATGTTCATATCGTCAAAGCGTTGTTGTCAAGGGCAGGTATAGTCTGGAAAACTACTAAAGATTATGTACCTCAGTATAAGTATACTGATGGCAATAATGTTTATGATGAGACACTACTTCCACAGTATTGTGTTAAATGTCGTACCAAAGCAGAAGCTGAAAGTAAAACAGACGATGAAATAGTTGGTGTTTATCCTCTTAAATATTATAAAGATTTAAAAGGTAGAGTATACAACGAATTTCAAATTAACGAACAATGTATTAAGTGCATTAATCTACCACAAGCTATGAAAGTAGCTCAAGAAGGTAAGTTTCCTGTTATTAGAACTCAGGCTACTCCTACAGATTATGTTACTGAATATAAGTTTACTAGGTTTAAGAGAATATATGGTAAAGTAGTTGAAACTCATGCTGTAGGTCATTTCTCTTATACAGAAGCTAATACGGCTGACTTATTTACTAAAGAAACTTTTAAGAAATATACTCGTATTATGATTGGTCATCGTGCCTTTCTTTATGGTGCGCGTGAGATAGCTAGTGATATTCTTATGGGTGTTATGTCAGACGATGAATTATCCGAAGTCTTTGCCAATTCAATTCCTAATGATGAAGACTTTGTAAATATTGAAGAAATTTCTAATGGTGAAGTTTCTCCAAAATAAGGAAAAATTTAGTGTGTAAATAGTATTATGCTATATAATTATTTTATTAACAATTTAAATATTTAAAGTTATGAAGATTAACGGTTTATCATTCGGTATTTCAGCAGTTGCAAGTGGTGTTAAGAGTAGTGTAGTTAATGCTGAACCTCAGCTTATTGTTGCTACTACTAAGGGTGGTTTTGCTATCACAGGTTCTGTATCTAAGGCTCTTGGTTTGCAGGCTGGTGATAACATTATGTTTGCTAATAACATCGCTGATGTTGAAGCACTTGTAATGGCTAAGGAAAATGCCGATTTGTTGGAGTATGCTAATAATAATGGTTTCGACCTTGAGACTTCTGAGGGTGTAGAAGCTTGTATTAAGTCTCTTACTGTTTGGTATATTGCTAAGGGTGTTCCTATGTTTAAGAAGGATGGTTCAGAAGCTACTGTAGCTGTTCGTCTTACTAAGGAAGAGAAGCAGAAGCTCTATGATGAGAATGTTGATGCTATCATTGCTGCTAATCGTGCTCAGCTCATTGCTGCTTACAATCTTAATGAGAATGCTACAGATGATGAGATTAAGAAGCATTATACAGTTGATGAAATGCAGAGTCCACAGACTCAGGCATTCAGTGGTTGTAAGCTTGCTGCTAGTGGTAATGCAGTTGGTACTGGTTTGAAGCTTAACTTCTCTGATACAAACAACTGGGAGCAGCTTAAAGCTGATATGGAAGATAAGACTGCTTTGAAGCGTGTATTCTCTGTTGATATTAAGAATGGTGAGACAGGTAAGTTCAACGATGGTCATAAGATTGTTGATGTTATCTATTATCCACTCGGTGAGTACACTGATGAGAAGCCTGCCCGTGTAGCTGCTAACAAGTCTGCTGAGTAATTAGTTCATTCATTAGATATTCATTCGCTTTTATTATAGGGGACTGAGCAAATCAGTTCCCTTTTTTAATTAATTAATATAAACGTTTAAAACTTAATTAAGTTATGACAGATGTAACAAAAGAAGCAGCAGCAGTTGCAAATGGTGCTGCAAAAAAGAATCGTAGAGGTATTAGTAATAACACAGTAGCTGCTGCTCGTCTTAAATTTCACGAGAAAGATGCTAGCCCAGCTAATGGTTTATTTATGGCTCATCTTGATTCTGTAAGTGTAGAGTGGTCTCAGAGTGGAGAAGGTAATTCTTTTGCTGGTCTTAAAATGCCTCGTCTTGTAGTTACTTTTGCTAGTAATCATGAGAATGTTAAGGAACGTCGTTATGTTACTAAGACTTTCTTCCCAGTTGAGAGTAATGTTGATACTATTCCTGGTGGTAAGAATGCTTGGCAAGTAGATGCTCTTCTTAATTGGACAAAGCATCTTCTTGATGTATTTTATCTTAAAGGTCGTGAACTTACTGTTGAAGAGGAAGATGCTCTTACTCTTACATTTGAAGATTATACTGAAGATGAGAATGGTAATTTGGAGTATAATGCAGTAGATGCACAGGATGTTCTTAATGGTTATCGTCATATCTTTGAGAATGTTGCTGCTATGCTTAATGGTCAGTTTAATCTTGCTGATGGTTCTACTCCTAAGCCTTGCTTTAAGGATGCTATTGGTAAACCTATTCCTTGTTGGATTAAGTTGCTTCGTGCTACTCGTAATCGTAAAGGTGATTGGGTAGATGTTGATAAGAGCAAAGATTTGCAGTTTACTTCATTTGTTGGTTCTGGTGCTATTGAGCTAGTTAAGATGAAGGAAGGAAAGATTCTTCCTCCTGTTATTCTTGCTATCGATAAGGTTAAGGAAAGTATTACTCCTAAGCAGACTAATAAGACTCCTACTGTTGGTGTTCCTGGTATTCCTGGTATTCCTGGTATGCCTGGTGGTGCTGTAGTTCCTCCTGTTGGTGGTGAGTTTGCTGGTGGTACTCCTGCTGGTGCTGGATTTGACCCAACTGCTACAGATGACCTTCCATTCTAAGTAGATAAGTGAAGAGTTATCTCTTTGCCTACTAATTCTCAACTAAAGTTTAATGTTCTAAGGGGTAACGATGGTAGTAATACTGTTGTTGCCCCTAATTTTTTTATCAATATGAAACGTAATGCTAACACAAGTAAACTTACAAAAGCTTTTATAGAATCTAGAGTAAGTCAAGAAGAAATTGTAAGTAAATACTTAGATATACCATTAGAAGTAGTTAGAGATTGTGTTGAACATAATCATCTTATTACTTCTGTATTTCGTGATGATGATACTGATGGTAGTATGGGTATTGCATACAATGCCAAGGGTAGACTTAAAGTTCGTGATTTTGGTGGTGCTGGTTTCTTTGATGATGTGTATGGTGTAGTAGCTTACGTGTTAAGTATTGTATATGAAAGACCAATTAGTACAAATAATAAACAAGATTTTTATTTTGTACTAAGTCATATTTATAGAACGTTTTCATATCAAATAGATAATCGTATTAATGATTATGATATAGACGAATCTATAAAGAATGCTCTCGTTAAAGCTCGTAAGAAAAAACCTATTATTGAAATTGTTCCTCGTAGTTGGAATCGTCAAGATAAAGCTATATGGGCTAAATTAAATGTAGATTTGAATTATCTTAATACTCATTTTGTTATTCCAGTTGAACAATATTATATTGATAGAGTAACTAATCCTACTCCTAAATATAAAGATACTAAAAATGACCCTTGTTATGCTTATATGCTTGGTCGTAATAAATCTGGAGTATATCTTATTAAACTATATTTTCCATTACGTGATAGAACTAAGGAATTAAAGTTTGTAACTAATTGTAATGTACTTGAAGGTCTTCCTAATCTAGAAAGAGAAGATTATGATTATATTATTATAACTAAGTCTAGTAAAGATAGATTAAGTTTAGGTAGTCATTTAAGCAAACATACCTTCTACGGGGCGAATGGAAAAACTCTTAATATTGGAGTTGTTAATCTTCCTAGCGAAAATTATAGACTTAAAGCTAATGAATATACTTGGCTTAGAAAAAGACTTAATAATGAAGGTATGATTGTTAGTCTTTTAGATTTTGATAGGACTGGACGTGATGGTGCTGATTATCTTTTAGAAACTTATGGCATTCCTTATCTTTTTATTACTCGTGGAGAATTTGGACTTGAGAATTATGAGTGTAAAGATTTTGCTGATTTGCATGATAAATTCAATAATGATGAAATAGATACTTTTATTAAAGAAACTATTAGATATGTCGAAATACGATACAGAAAAGATAAGAGTAATACCGATGCCTATTTCAAAAGATTATCAGACTGTGATTTGCCATACTGAGAAAGTTGGTAATAAAATTAAATCACAAACTCGTATTCTTATGACTTGGATAAGTGATAAAGAAGAAGCTTTACTTGATAAAGGTAAAGCTATTTCTATAACTAGAGGTGGTATTACTTTTGACCTCGATAAAGACAATATATTTTCATACGGTGAAGTAGACTTTCATGATGGTACTGAAGATTATAATGCTTTAAATGAATTAATTCCTTTTAAAGATGTTGTTCATATTCCTTCTAATTACGATTATGATACTCATACTTGTAAAACGCCTATAAAAATGTATCAAACTAGAGAAACTGATGATATTGGTGCTATGGCTCAATATGCTCATGGTCGTCTAGGTAAACCAGATAAAGTTGTAATATTCAGATTAATAGCTAAACAATGGTAAGATTTCCAAAAGCTTATACTATGGTAATAGATGAGCAAGTTAAAGCTATGGCTATCAAAGATATTAGTACTTATGGTGCTGATGAATTTGTTGCTAAAGCTTGTGTTCGTCTTGATTGTTCTCGTATTAAAGATGGTATGAGAATGATGCAAACTATTGGTACTCCTTATCAATATGAAGTTAGTCGTACTCTGTATGGAATTAATTATGCTCTTGAACAAGGGTGGATTGATGAAACTAAAAGAGACGAATATATTTCTAAACTTGTAGCTTTACATAAACGTAATCTTAAATACGAAGAAGATAACCCTCCTATCGTATATGATAAGAAGAAAGGTTTAAATAAGACTACTCGTACTACTAGAAAGAAAGCTAAAGAAGGAACTCTTGAAGGTTTTGAAAAACCTAAGAAAGAAAAAGCTTCAACTGCTGCTCAATTAAATGCTCAAGCTAGAGCTAAACTTATTAGTAAATTAAAGATTAAGTTATGATACTATTTAAAAGAAATGCCAAAGGTAACCCTATTTCATGGAGTATTCATGAATATGGTCAAAATAATGAATATATAGTTCATTATGGTGCTGTAGGAGGACATAAACATAGTGAAATAATTAAAGCTAAACTTAGTAGAGGTAACGAAATAGAATCTCGTATTAAAGCTAAACGTAAAGAAGGATATAAAGAAGCTTCTGAACTTAAAGATAATGCTCCTTTAAAAATAGAAGGCGATGTTAATCTTCTTAACTTTCTTAATACTTATCTTCCAAAGAATAATACTACTGATGAAGGTTTTGTTCTTCCAATGCTTGCAAAAGTACTTAAAGATAATAAACCTTTTGATAAACGTAGTTATTTAGGTCAGTATAAAATTAATGGAGTTAGATGTATTGTTGGTGCTGAAGAAACTAATGATATATTTAATCCTGTTAGACTTACTTATCGTTCTAGAGAAGGTACTGATTGGACTCCTAAACTTACTTGGATGGATGAAGTAATTCTTCCAGCTATTAAAGACGATTTACTTGATGCTATGATTGAAGAAGGAGCTTGTCTTGATGGTGAACTTTATATTCCTGGTTATAAAGTAAATGATATTAATAGTTTTGTTAAGAATGAAAAGCTTCCTCAACATCTACTTCTTCAGTATTGGTGTTATGATATTGCTATTGATAATATGAGTTATGAAGCTAGACGTAAGTTTAAGATTGATAATATAAGTAGATTATGTTATACTTTTGATACTTATGAACAACATCTTAATAACAAGAGTAAACTCATATTATTACCTGATGTTAATATTACTAATATTTATGACGCTACAAGATTCAGAGATAAGTTTATAAGTCTTGGTTTTGAAGGTCTTATTATTCGTGATATTAATTCTGCTTATCAATTTGGTGCTCGTAATTTAGCTATGCTTAAATATAAACGAGTTGATGATGCAAAGTTTAAAATTGTTGATGTTGTTCCTGAAGGAGTTAGAACTAATCTTTGTAAGTTTGTTCTACAAAATGACATTAATGATGAACTGTTTGAAGCTACTGGTAATTTTGACCATTCAAGACAAGAATATATTCTTAAACATAAAGAAGATTTTATTGGTAAATTTGCAACTTGTGAGTTTCGTGAAAGGTCTAGTGTAAAGAACGTGCCTTTTCATTGTAAATTAGTGGACATTCAAAAGTAGATATAACAATGAATTTAAACGCTTATGATAATGTAAAAGAAGAACTAGATAATCATAAAACTTGGTATTCTCCAAAGTTTAAAAGATTATATAGTCGAGAAATAAAGTTTAGAATGTTCTATAAGTTTATGAAACGATGGAATGAAACTATTAAACGAAATGATTATTTTCTAGCTGTTAGTATGAATAATGTTGATGGTAGATTTAGTATAACTAATAAAGATAATTATAGTAGATTAAAGTTTTCTGTTCCTAAAGAAGTTATTGAAGATTCTATTCTTAATACTATGACTATAGATGCTAATGTTGATGTTAAACTTGTTGATGCTCAACCTGATGGCGAAGTGTATCAGTTGAACATATAACATTAAATTGCTAGAGCCGCCCCGTAGAAGATGTGGTAGATTTCCACTTTACTTCGTGCGTGAGCGGCTTTAATTATGCTCGCTTATTAGTTATTCACATAACTAAATTCAATTCGTTAGAAACAAAATTAAAATATTAAATAACTTAATAATATGACTAATGAAGATTACAATAGTGGTTGGTTTGGTTGTTTAGTACTTATTGCGCCTTATGTAATAATAGGTGCTTTAATGCTTCTTTATTATGCTATTCGCAATCATGTAATTTAGAATAATGTACTTATTGTAAAACATTTAAAATATACAATTTATGGCTAAAAGTAAAGTAGGTGCTGAACCTAAGAAACAAAGAGTTAGACATGCTATTACTAAAAGTGAAGGTATTCATGAAGGTATTCACAGAGATGAATATGGATATTTTGATAGTAATTATCATTGTTATTGTTTTGCTTATGGTTATTTCTTTCATAGAGGAATATCATTAGCAGTTAAACTTACTCCTGATTATATTAGAGATAATTGGGATAAAGAAGGCTGGTGCGGTGGTCTTAAAGGAGCTTGTATGGCTCGTATTGACCGTAAACGTAAAATAGCTGTAATTAAAGAAGGAACTGAATATACTTGGAGTATTGAGCGTGGTCTTCCTCAAGGTTATACTATTTATAAAACTGATGAAGATATTCCTATTTATGATATAACTGAACCAAAGAACAAAAAGATACTTATTAAAATGTATGTAAAGTATCTTATTAAGAAGTATCTTGAGACTTTTGGACGTGAATATAAAGTACTTAATTCTATAAGTAAACAGATTCCTGACCATAGTTTTATTACAGATAAAAGGAATGAATATTTTGTAGAAATTAAAGCTCTTGTAGAGAAACATAAGTTTATTCCTAGATGTAAACCTTTATCTGATAAAGAATTTTGGGTTAATAACTATAAAGTTAAGTTTCCTTCAATTAATGCTATTCTTAATGATGCTTTGTTTACTAATGAACAAAAAGAACATATTAAGAAATGTAAGTTCTATACTAAGTTTTGTCTTCACAAAGGAATTAGTTGGGCAGAGCTTAATAAGAAATGGTCTGATGAATATGTTGCAGATATAGAAGCTAAAGATAAAGCTAAAGAAGAAGCTTTTGATATACTTACTAAGATATATGCTGATAAGTCAAAAGCTAATTATAAAGAAGCTTTATCTAAGGTAAATAGTTCTGTTAATGATTGGAGAAAACCTAATTATACTTCTAAAATAAAGTATATTAGATATTATACTAATTATCATAAAAGAACCATTGAACCTATTGCTACTTTTATGCATAAAGCTATATTCTCTAATACTCAACTTAGACTTAAACCTGATAAACCTAATTGGGTTGAAACTAGTCGTGGCGCTATAGTTCCTCTTGAAACTGCTATTAATGTATTTAATCAGCTTTATACTGATTATATTCTTAGTGGTAAAACTATATTTAGATTTAAACCTTATGAATTTAAAATTGGTTCATTTTGTGTTTCAAGTATTTCTTATGAAGATAAGTTTGTTGACCTTATTAAATGCGGTTGCGATGAACCTGAGAAATTAGGCTATAAAGAATGGAAGTTCTGTATAGGCTGCCACATATTATGGTTCGATGATATTAAAGATTTTGCTAGATATTATAATTTGCAAGATAAACTTAGTTTTCCTCTTGATAGAACTACTGCTGAATGTATGGAGAAACATTTGATTCATTTGCCTAGTGGAAGAACTATCGAAGCTGTGGGAACAATGGATATTTAACTTAATAAAATAACAATTATGACAGAAAGTGATTTAAAGTATTGGAAAGCTACTCTTAATGAAGTAGTTCCAGAATATCTTGTAACTCCTGAAGTTATTGCATTACGTGACCAGCAAAACAAAATGCTTAGTCTTATGGCTAAAAAGAATGCTGATTATGGTAATGCTTTCAATAAAGGTTGTGATAAACTAGGCTATAGATATGGTCTAGCTAGAATGTATGATAAAGCTAATCGTTTAGTTAAGCTTATCGAAGATGATTTTAATGGTTACAATAATCCTAATGTTGAAGATGAAACTATGTTTGATACTATTCAAGATTTAGGTAATTATTGTAATATGTTATTAGCTTGGCAAGCTAGTAATGATGGGCATGAACCTACCATACCTTCTACGGGGCGGGTAGAGTCAACTTTCATTGATATTTCTAATCTTGTTAAAACAGATAAACTTATTCTTATTGAAGAAACCAGTAAGAGAATTGTAACTAATGAAATTATAGCTGCTTACGGTTTTGAAAATCTTTGTAAAGACAAAGATGGATATGTATATAATTTATCTGCTGATAATAAAGAAATTCCTGTTACTAGCGAACATAAAGAAAATGTAATCGCTATGACTTCTGAAGATTATGAAAATGGAAAAGATTTTGTTAAACGTAAAAAGTAAATAATATGATTAAAGTTGTAAATCCTAGTGTTGAACTTTGGAAACAAGATGGTTATGATTTAGAGAGTATTTTTAAACATATAGCTAGATGTGCTCGTGTTTGTTATCAAAGTACTCCTAAGAATAAAGATGAAAACGCTTATGATTTTCTTGTTAGAACTATTTTTAAAGGACACGATTTCCTTGGTTATAGTAAGATAAATGTTAATGACAGATTTGAACGAATACTTGCTCAAAATTCTTATGGTGATGTAGATTTAACAAGTCTTCATTTAAGTTGTTGTGAACATGCAACAGTTCATCTTAAATTTCCTACTTTCATGCCTAGAGCTGCTGCTATGTGGGAAAGGGTATATGAGCATAATAAATATAGTAGAACTAATAATCATGATGGTTATCTTTATGTTACTACAAATCTTAGAGTAATAATAGAAAATTATGCTATTGACACTCTTGAGTTTATAGATACTACCCCTAATTGTCCTTACTATATACCAAGAACTACTGTTTGTTTTATAACAGATATTGGTGCTAGTCGTGAACTTAATCGTCATAGAGTTAATAGTATTGTAGAAGAATCTACTCGTTATTGTGCTTATGATAAAGGTAAATTTGGTAATGGAATAACTGTTGCTAAACTTCCTTGGATTAAAACTATAGATACCAATGACGAATTTAATGTAACTACGTATAATAATGGCTTTTATACTGATGAAGAAATTTATGATAAATCTACTCATCTTATTGAAGCTAAAAATACTGATAATTGGGTTGCTGTAGATTGGTTCTTTTATGGTCTTCAAATTTGTGATTTAGTTTATCGTAAAACTCGTGAACTTGGTTGGACTGCACAACAAGCTAGAGAAATTCTTCCTCTTAATACTAAAACTCAAGTAGTTCATACTGCTTTTGTTGATGATTGGGAGCATTGGATTGCTTTACGTAGTAATGAAATTAGTGGGAAGGTACATCCAATGATGTCCGAACTCGCTAAACAATTAGTTAAACAAGTATATCCTGAATAATTATGTGGATAAGTATATTAAATTATAATATGGGACAAATTGAAGTTGCTGATGTAACTAATGATTTTGCAGAAAATAAAACTGCTGCTGATGATAATGAAAGAGCTGTAGATTGGCTTGAATCAAACGGTTATTGTTCTGCTGAAACTGTATTCATGCTAACTGATGAATGTCCTATGTGTGTAGTAAATAATGTAGAAACTCATTTAAACTTATAAAATTATGGAAAAGACAATTAATGAAGTTAAGAAGAATGCAAAGACTTTAGAGAATGATATTCTCAAGTTGATTAGTGATTTTGAAGTTGCTAATCCTGAAGTTGAAGTTTGTGTTACTGTAGGTCGTAATTATTCTACTGTTGAAGATGGTAAAATTACTCATAGAGTAGATGTAAATTTAACTATTAAATAATTAAGTAATATGGCTAGAAGTATTTTTGATATTGATAGAGAATTGTATTCTCTTTATGATGAAATTGAAGAAGCAGGTGGAGAAATAACTCCAGAAATGGAAGAAAAGCTTGAAATTAATGGTCAAGAAATGACTAATAAAGTTAAGAATATAACTAACTTTATTAATAATTTAAATGCTGATATTCTTGCTATTAAGTCTGAGACTGATAGACTTGATAAACTCAAGAAGTCTAAAGAGAATACAATTAAAGGTCTTACTAATCTTGTTCTCTTTGCTATTAAGAAATATGGTACAGAAGATAAGAAAGGTAAGAAGTGGATTGATTGGGGTACTGGTAAAGTAACTATTCGTAAAAGTGAAACTATTGAAGTTAATAGTAAGAAACTTGAAGCTATTAATAATATGCTTAAAGTAACTTTTGCTAATGGTATATATACCGGTACTCTTAATCAGAATTCTTCTGTAGATGAACAAGCATTACTTGATGCTATTGTTAATACTGTTAAAGATTCTGGTAATTGCGAATGTAGTGAAATTGATATAGAAGACCTTGATGATGTTAATATTGAGGTTACTGTTCCAGTTAAACTTACAGACCTTCTCAAGGGTGATGGTTATCAGCTTATGACTAACATCGGAGCTGTTAATCGTGATGGTTGGAAATTTAAACCTAGTATCGATAAGAAACTTATGAAAGTTAAAATCAAAGATAATGGTTGTGTTTCCAATATTGCTGAACTTGTTGAAAATGATAATTTAACTATCAAATAACATGAGAGTTTCAGAATTAATACAAAAACTTGACAGTCTCCAAGAAACTAATGGAGACTGTCAAGTTATGGTTGATGATTTATATGCTAATAGTGTGAATTATGATTCTACTTTAGATTGTATAAATATAAAGTCTTATGAATAATTTAATGTTTAACAATTTAATAACGCTGAGTTATGAGTAAATTTAATCGTGGTGGTCTTCCTTGGGCTATTGGTAAAGACGTTTCAGGTTGTGCAACTGCACAAGAAGTAATGAAAGTAGCAGGTCTTGATTGGTCTGTTCAAAAGTGTGAACTTGTAGGTAAAATGCCTTTTAGAATAGGCAGTAATAATGATTTAGGTGAAGATGCTTTTGTACACGATGGTAATATTTATCGTGAGTGTGCTAATGCTTATGCTACCTATCGTACAGATTGTAATTATCCTTTAGGTATAGTTAAAGATAAGTATGAAGTTGTTCAAAATATGGATGCTTTCAACTTCTTTAATAATGCTATTGGCGAAGGTAAAGCAATTTGGGATAAAGCTGCTTGTCTTAATATGGGAGAGAAAGTATATGTTAGTGCTAAACTTCCAGTACAAACTTCTGTAAGTAAAGATGATGTTATAGATAACTATCTTGTGCTTAGTAATGGACATGATGGTGGTTCATCTGTAGATATTATGATTACTCCTGTTCGTGTTATTTGTACTAATATGCTTAATGGAGCATTAGATAAAGCTTCTTGTCATATCAGACTTAGACATACTAAGTCTATAAAAGAGAAACTTGAACTTGGTGCTCAAGTACTTAAAGTTGCTTGTTCTCATGCTTTAGATGCTCAAGAACTTTATCGTCATCTTACTACTATTAAGATGAGTGATGAAGAAGTTTATAAGTATCTTTGTGAATTGCAACTTACTCCTGCTGAGATTGAACGAATTAATCAGTACGACCCTAATAAAGGTTATGCTAGACTTGTTGCTCGTGATTATAGACTTCTTGAAGCAGTTGAAATATCTTCTCGTAAAGCTAATCAACTTTATAATATGATGGATTACTATAATGATGGTATTGGTCAGAAAGATATTTGTGGTACTGCCTGGGGAGCATATAATGCTGTAACTGGTTTCTATTGTAACGTTGCAAACCTTGAAGGTGAGAAACGTATGAATAGTCTTGTTTGGGGTAGTGCTAATAATAATATGAATAAAGCACTTAATGCTGTTGTAGCTTATGCAAGTTAATCTTAATGGAAAAGAAAATCAATTTAAAGTACCTCATTACCAAGTTGGTGATGAGGTACTAGCTTTCAGTTATATTAGTGGTAAATTCTTTGTTGGTAATATTAGTGCAGTCAATAGCTATGCTGATAATAATCAAAGTATTGTAAATTACACTATTATGATTGATGAAAATAAAGGTGTTCCTAATGTTCCTGAAGCTTTAGTATTTGATAATAAAGATGATGCTAAAGATTGGGTAACATCATTAGGAATGATGCTATATAACTTTTGATACACTTCTTTACGGGGAGGATAGAGCAACTACTAGTGCTAGAATACTAGAAGTAGCTAAAGCCGCCCCGTAGAAGATGTTAGTGGTTAAACTATCGTTAAACTACTTATTATTAGTAGTAATATTGATGATAATGCTTATCTTTGTAGTGATAATCATAGCAACTAACATTAATATGCTATATTATATATTATATAGGTACGTTATAACATATTGAGTGTTAGTTTATTAAACATTATTTAACGCTAAAAAATGTAGGTTGTTGTGATAGCAACCTACTTTTTTTGTATATTTGCACAAGCGTTGATGATGTATATAATACTTATGGTACTATGATTACTTTTATAAATTATAAAACAATTATGGCTGAAGCAACAGGTAAAGCTAGAACTAAAATAGATGGTAAACTACAAGATGTAGAAACTATTTATGATGTGTTTAAAGGAGCAGGAACATATTTTGCTCCTGAAATAGCCGTACATTGTTCTAAAACTGCAATTCAAGTAGCTTATTATATTTATAAGAAACTTAGTCAAAATCAAACTAGTTTTAGAATAGTTACAAAAGAAGTAATCAAATCCGGTTTAGTTAACGCTAAAACTCCAGATAGAGTTAGAGATGCAATTAAAGAATTAGTTAAAGCTGGTGTTATGATTGCTTGGAAAGATATAGAAGATATTGATGAATATAATTTTGATATTGATTCTAAATATTATCTATTAAATCCTCTTGTTATTAGACGATGTAGTACTAATGCTTTTAAACGTAATTGTGAAACTACTAAAGATAGATTCAATAATAGTAAACAATTATGGATAAATGAATATGATGCTATAGTTTATAATTTTGATACTAATGTATTACAAATAAAATATAATTAAATTATGAGTCAATTAAGTAATCGTATAGCAGATGCAATGATTAATTATGCAAATGCTTTTAAAGACACTCCTGACAACAGAGAGTTAGCTGAAAAAGAATTTAAAGAAGCTCTTCGTACAGCTATTGATTTTGTTCCAGTTAAGATTTGGCTTGACCCTAAAGTTAAAGCACAAATTCCAGAGTATGCTCATTATATGAGTGAAGGTGATAAAGACGGTCACGCTTATGGACATGCTACAGATGCTTGTTGTGATGTAATTGCAACTAGTGTTGAAATCACAGAAGATGGTCGTGTTAAATGTGGAACTGGTATTCATGTTGCTACTGAATATCGTGATTCACTTACTTTACGTCCTAATTCACGTATTACTAAAATGGGTTACGTAATACCTAATTCTCCTTGTACTGGTGATGAAAGTTATCGTGGAGAATTTTTTGTTGTATTCCGTTCCATTATAACTAATGCAAAACCTATTGAGGTTGGTGATGTTATTGGTCAACTTGAGATTCCTCATCATAGACAAATCTGTTGGGACGTTGTCAATAATCTTGAAGACCTTGGTATAACTGATAGAGGTGATGGTGGATTTGGTTCTACCGCAAAGAAATAATTAATAATTTAAATAGTAAACAATATGAAAAAGTGGGTATCAGAAATGATTAAGCAGCACGCACATACTGCTATCGAAGTTAATAATGTATCTAAGTTTATTGAAAACGCTAAGAATAGCGATAAAGTTAATAAAGTAACTTTTGCTAATCTTGCTTTGCTTCTCAGAGATTTGAAGTATACTGCAAAGACTTATGAGACTATTCTTAACAATGAAGGAGTTTATTTTGCTCCTGATGGTTCTTATTATGAAAAAGTAGCTGAGATAAATGAAAAGAAAAATCCTAATAATAACGACTAAGAATTGTCTTGGTTGTTCTATAGTGATAAATAACATTCAAACAGTTATTGCTAAATCATCTAAAGAAATAACTCTTGAAATTAAAGATTTTGCAGAGCTTCCTAAAAGACTTATTCATAAGTATAAAGCTTATGATTATCCTACTACAATATTTCTTGAAGATGATGAAGTAACATTTAAATTTGTTGGAAGTACACATGCGAACTGTATACAGAGGTATATAGATTTGTATTTGAAATAAAACTGAAATTTTCTTCAGATGTTTCTGCTAGTGCTTGTGAAAGTACTAGCAGTTTTTAATTTAAAATTATTATGAATCCAAATTATAATAAACATAAGAATATAGCTATACTTATATTTGCTGTTATAGCTACCGGACTTGGTGCTTGTAGTTACAATAAAGTTTCTAATAATAAACCTGTAAGTATAGATAGTTGTGGAATTAATGATGATTTCTATGAAATTAATGATGTTGATTCTACAAATGATGGATATGACACAGATAGTGTTATTTATCTTGATGATAATGGTAATATAATTAAAGCTCCTTTTAAATAAGAAGCTAATTAATTATATGGCAGTAGATTGTTTCAAAATGATGTTGCGTTCTTGAGGAATTTAAATTCTCCTCTGTCGCATTAATTCTCTTCTTCTGAATAGTTATTCAGTCGTAATCTTAAAGTAGCTTAGAAGTCATTTAAAGTGTAATTTATTTAATAACCATTCTTACTTGTCAGTCTTATTTCAGCTCCAGGCATACGAGTTTAATCTGTGCCAACCTTAGTAGGAAACTCCCACAATTACATAATAAATGATTTCTAAGCAACTTACATATTAATGTCGATTAATCATACTACTTTAATTATTTGACCGCTTACGAAAGAAATTGAAATATTACTTATGTTTTTGATATTTGCATTCCATGTTATAAGAATTCATAATTCAACATTTGCAGCAGTGGCTGCATCATTTTTAATCATTGTTCAATTATTATGAGTAGCTTGTCCGTGAGGATGAGTTACTCTTTTTTTTTATTTATTAGTAGCGACACATTATGACACATTAAACGAAAAAGAGCTAGACAGTCATCACGACTATCTAGCTCAAGAACTTTATAAATATCACCTTAAACCGCATTTAAACCTATAAACAATTAATTTTTAGCAAGTAGTTTAGAACTTATAGTATTTGCTACTCTAGCAGGATTCGAACCTGCTCTGACAGAACCAAAATCTGTAGTGCTGCCATTACACCATAGAGCAATAAAGTTTTGCATACATCTGTAGTAATTTCATGGCAAAACAAGAAAAACCTTTATCTGTTGCAAAGATACTATTAATATTAATATCTCCAACAGATAAAGGTCTTATTTAGTTCTTATTAGTAGAAGTATCACTATCGATGTCTTCTACGGGGCGGGTTTAATCATTTACATTAGTAGGTATTATACCAAGTATATTATCTCCTAATTTATAGTAACTGTTACTCTTATTAAGACCAGCAATATTACTATAAGCTCTATAAATAGGTATTTGTCTAGTAGTAAGAACATAAAGTTTATTCTCTTTAGCATATCTACCACTACTATAATCCCAATTATAATCATCACCAGCTATAAGTCCTTCTGCTATAATATTCATAGCTTTAAGAACATCGCTAGGCATAGTCTGAGCTGCAATAGGAGAACTATATAACTTCTTACCTTCAGTTATAACAAATGGAGGAGTATACATCATAACTTGTGTTGCAAGACTATCTGCTTCATAAATAAGAAGATTTCCTAAAGTACTATTTTTAAGTTCTTTGTCATCCCAAATAGCATGAGTAGCAAGAGCCATAGCAATAGCAGCTAATGAACCAGCAACATTACCCATAGCTCTAAGTATTGCAGCACGTTGATAACGAGGTAACATATTCCAGTTTGTATTGAAGTTTGTAGCCATATCTACATAACCTGTAAACAACTTTTGAAGAGTTTGTAATGCACCAAGTTGAGTACCATTAATTTCTCTATCTGCTTTAATCTTATCTAAAGGCATTGAAAGGAAATCCATAAGAGCAGGACCACAACCTAATGTAAAAGCTCCACGTTCTTCATTAAAATAACCTTGTCTTCTATAATGTTTAAGAATACCAGGATATATATGTTTATGATACTGCATAGCAAGACTACCCCACCAATGCTTTTCAAGTTGTGCAGCACCAAGTCTATCATATACACCATGTATCTCTTTATTGACACTAATAACTTTACCTTTAAACTCACCAAGAAGCTTATAAGCATCAGAAACTTCTTTATCTGCACTAAGTGCATCAAGTTCTGCAAGTTTACTACCTTCTTTGAAAGCTAGTTTACCATCTTTTAAATCAAGATTTTCAATAAGAGTACTATTTTTTTCAAAATCAGCAGTTGCAGTCTTTTCAAGTTCTTTCTTTACTTTAACAAATTCTTTTTGCATCTTATTAGGAAGAGTTCTAGCAAATTCAGTAGTAAAATCTTTACGACCAAAAACAAACTCTTTAAGTTTATTAGCATCTTCTTTTATACTACCAACATAGTTATTAAACTTAGCTTCAAATTCAGTACCTTCAATAATACGCTTTAGAGCTTTCTCATGGCAATCAGCAATATATTCATATTTACTCATAGCACGATACTTGATTTTACCTCTATTTTCAGCATCAACTACAGGTATAAGTCTATTACTATACATAAGACTAAACATAGCAGCATTTTGCATAAAATGTTCACCTATAGCATTAGGAGAATAAAGAGCATTTCTAAGCTTTTCAAAAGCAGTACCTGCATCAAGATGATTACCATCACTAATACCAGCAAGTTGGTCAAAGTCAATAACATTCATTTCTTTAACTATAGCACTAGCTAATGTTGAAGCTTTATCTTTACCAAGGTCATTAATAAAACTCCACGAATTGTACATCCATAAAGCTTTACCGAGAGCATAGTCTTTAGCTCCAAGAAAGTCTTTAGCTATCCACTCACCTGCTAAACCTGATTCACCAACAGTAACGTTACCGATACCACCAGTAATATTAAGCATCATAAATTTAGCACTAGTAAAAGATTGAAGAAGACTACTAACTTTAGTAAAGTTAGCATTACTTTCTTTAAATTGATTATAGATAATTCTACGAATCCAATTCTCATATTGACCTTGAAGTCTTTCATCTTTTTGAGTAAGATAACGAGTTTCATCTCTAGCACCTCTTTGATGGTCTTTCTTTAGATTACTCCAACCTACATTCTTTTGATATACTTCCATTCTATCAAGCATTTCTTTACCATAATAAAGCATATACTTATTATCTTGTATAGCATTAAAATGAGCAGCTTGAGTAATGAAATTTGAAAGTACAGTACGATAATCTCTATTAAGTAAAGCACGATGAATTTCTTTATTCTTCTTCAATGCTTCTTCCATACGTTTATTATAAGCTGTAAGTGCAGCATTATATTCTTCATCATCAGCATAAGATATACGTTGTGGTTTAGTCTTTTTAATATTCTCTATATTAACAGAATCTTTATTTCTAAGTTGTTCCATTAACATAGGCATATCAATAGCTTTATCATCAGCATAATCTATATGATAGAAAGGGTCTCTACCATTCTGAAGTTTATCGCTATATCCAAGGAACTCTAGGAATTGTTTTCCCCACCATTTTGCATCATGTTCTGCACCTTTACTCATAGAAGGAAGATAACCTCTACCTATAAAACGTTTTGCAGATTCAGTTTGAGCAAGAGCATTAAGAGTCTTTTGAACATAGTTCATAAGGTCTCGTTGATACTTATTAAGTACAACCTCTGAATCATAAGTTTTATCATCAGTTTTCTTATAATTATCAATATAACCTACACCTTCTGCATAATTTTCGTTTTTATATGCAGCTTTAGGAGCAAGTTCAGTTTGAGCATAACCGGCATTCCATTCACCATTTGCAACACCAGGTATAACTTGAGTTTTTCTCCATATTACAGTAGGTTCCATTCTATGAGTATAAGGATTAAATACATGATTTCTATCATACCACTTCTTAAACTCAGCATCACCTTTTGTTCTTTGCTTTTTAAGTTCAGCTTCATAATAAGGAGTATTGATAGTCTCAAGATTATTATGTATAGTATGATAAGCTTCAGTTCTTTCGTCCATTTGTTTACGAAGTTGTTCAGCTTTCTTTTTACCTTTTGTCTTGAGATATTTATCCATATCTACTTTAAGTGTACCATAGAGATAACGATTAGGTATTCTATCCTTAGTTTCGTCATAAACTATATTGCCTGAAGCATCAGTAACAACTTGGTATTTATCATCAAGTTTTGGAATACCCATTTTATTAACTCGTTCCCAAGCTTTATAATACTTAGTTCCTTTAGCTTTAGCTCGTTCTTCTTCTAGATTAAATGCTTCTTTATTGTAATTATCTAAATCGACAAAACGAGTAACAAAATAAGCAATAGACTTACCATTAGTACTATCTTCTGTTTTCTTCATACCGGCAAACAAAGGTTGATAAGCTTGATAAAGTTTATCAAGTTCTTCCTCAGTAAGCTCTGAAGTAGCAACATGTTTAGTAGCAATGTCATAATGTGGAGCAAGTATTTCATTAACTTGTTTCACTATTTGTTGATATTCTTTATTTGGAACACCATTAGCTGCGAGTCTTTTATAAACTTCAGTAGGATAAACAACATCATCTTCAGGACCATTACTAATAAGAATACGGTCATTTTCCATACCATATTTTGTATTATTAAAACGTTTCTGAGCTTCTTCTTGAATAGCAGCTTGTTGTTCTTCAGTAAATATAGTACCATCTAAACGACCAAATTCATCATAAGGATTTACATTAGTTGCTTTAAGCTTTCTAAGATATGCTTTAAGTTTACCATTGTTTTCACCCTTATAACCCATAGTCTTATATGCTTCATGAATAGCTTCTTGAATACCTGGGTCAACTGTCCATTTAGCATTAGTAGCAAGCCAAGCTTTTGCAGCTTTATATTCTTTATTCATTTCAAGCTGAGAAGTAGGAATACTAATTCTACCAGATGGGTCTCTAGCTTCAGCAGTTTCAACAATATCAAGCATACGCTTTAGTTGGTCTTCAAAACCTTTACGAACTCTACTATCATTATACTTATTACGAATATCATTGACAGTTCTAAGATATTTATCAAGAGCTTTACAATCATCAGCGTTATTTATTCTAGCTTTATGGTATCTTTCTTTATCAACAATTTCACCAGTTGAAGAATTCATACCAGGATAACCCATGATAAAACTTTCTTTAGGTTCACCATTATCTAAATCATATTCAGAACGAATATCATTAAGATGATACCAAAGATTCTTTAATTCAGTTTCTTTTTCAGGACTAAGTGTACCATCAATTCTATTATCATTAATTTCAGAAATCATAGCTTTTGTCTTAATATACTCTTCAAGTATAGGTCTATGATTTCTATAAAGTTCATCTTGAGCATCATAAAGTTCTTTATAATAACTATCGACAAATTTACGATTTACATGGTCTAATAAAAACTTATCAAGTTTATGTTTAGCTTCAACGTAAGCTTCAGGATTATTAATTATATCTGATTTAGCGTTACGTTCATCTTGTCTAAGTTTATTTAAATCATTTTCAAAGTTATCATTATAAGGACGAATAAATCTACCATCAGCGTCAATAATATCATCAAATGATAAATGAACTCCAGCAGCTTCTGCATCAGCAAATATTTTATCTATCTCCTTATTGAAAATATCTACAGTTCTTCTAGCTTGAAGTTCTTTAGCTCTAATATCAGACATTACATTTTTAGTAAGTACTTGTATAAAAGCATTACCAGAATCTTGTAAATCGCCAACCCAAGCATCAAACCAACTAGTAGAATGAAAACCATCAAATACACTAATAAGATTGTTTTGAATTTGAGGATTATCACTAAGCTTTGCAAGATAATCATTAGCAAACAACTTTTCAGCTTGTTCAATAATAGAAGTATCTGTAAGTTGTTTAATTGCATTTTGAAGTCTTTCTACATAAGCTATAGTATTATCACTATCTACAGACTTGTCAACTTTAATTGAAGCAATATTACCATATTTACTAATCAAAGCTCTAGCATCAAGAAGAGTCTTTAAATATCTTCTTCTTTCAGCAGGATTATTTCTAATAATATCTATAGTGTGAGCATTGTTTACAGATAAGAAATGACCATTTTCATCTTCAACAAATTGATTAAGTTGTTGAGTAATATCATTAACTTTATCTTCAACATAAGTTGTTATGTTATAATAAACATCTTCAGCTTGAGATTGGAACTCATTACGTGTAGCATTAAAACCTTTAGCTGAAAGATTATTTACTTTTTTACGAGCAGAATAATCACCTTCATGACTTCTACGATTCATATCATTATAAGCATCAATAGAGAAATCAAGAACACTAGCACCAAGCTTAGAATTAGTATTCAAAGTAGCATTAGGTTTACCTTTTGATTTAACTCTTACAAAGTAAGTATTATAAGGTACGTTAATGCCTAAGTCTTTAGCTCTATCTATTTCAGATTTTCTAGGAGCTCTAAACTCAAATATTTCATCAACTTCATTAGTAACTTCTTTACCATCTTCTATAGTAACATAAGTTCCTTTAATGTGTTGAGGATTACCAAATACAGTACCAATTGATTTACTTCTTAAATAGAAACTCTGAATAGCAAATTCTTTACCATTACTTTCAGGATATTTATTAAGAATTTCATTAATAGTAAACTTAGCAGAAGCTTCTTGATACTTACTAGGATTATTAATATCAAAAGCATTAGCATTTTTAAGTTTAAGATGTTTAATATTAAACTTATAAGCTTGAGCCATTTCATTAAGGTCATCTATAGTAGGAGTATCACCTTTCTCTAATCTATTAATGTAATCAATATAAAAACCTTCACTTCTATAACCTTTAGTATTTTCTCTATTGAGACTCACTTCGACAGTTTCATTTTCATCAAGTTTGGTAATAGGATAAGCATATATTTTATCGTTATTTTCAACGATTTTATAAAGTCTAGCTTTATATTCTTTACCTACTTTTTCATTAAGATGAACATAATGATTTACATAAAAGTCATCATTAGTATTTGATTCATTAATAAAACCATACTTAGCAGCAAGTGCTCTTTGAGACTTTAAATTATTATATTCAGCAAGAGCTGTTTTAAGTTCTACATTAAGCGCAGTAATTTCATTATCATCATCAGTAGTTTCTATGTCACGTCTAAGATTAACAATCTTTTCTTCAACAATATTAATATCAGATAAATCAAATACAAAAAGATTATTTGGCTTCTTGAACTTACTTAATTCAGAAACATAAGTACCATTTCTACGAACATTCTTAACTGTCTTATGGTAGATAAAATTACTATCACTGTGAGAACGAACATAACGTTCAGCAACATCATAAGTTCCAGCAAAATTGTTAAACTCATCAACTATATAATCAATAGCAGATTTACCACCAAACAAATCAGCATTTCTAAGAGCATCATTTGTGATAACTTTACTGATACCATTACGTCTCATCTTGAAATTCTCAACAGCAAAAGCATATTTAATCATATCAATAGCTGCAAGTTTAACAAGAGGATTATCACTATTAGCTGCTTGGTCGAATAACATATAGGCAGTTTCTACATCAGTAGTATCATCTTTGAATTGAATACTTTGCTTAGATTGACCAGTAGTATTATACTCATATTGATTGAACAAGTTTACTTTAAGCAAACCAAATATACCAGCATCTTCAGATATACTTTGAAGATAAGCAACCTTTTGAGCAGGAGTAAGTTTAATAAAAGCTTCTACTTCAGAAGGAGTTGGTCTATTAATATATTCACAATCAAAGTTAAACTGAGGTTTAGCATTATATCCAAAGATTCTTTGACGTTCAGCAATAGTATCACTTTCATTATCAAAACCGTAAGCTAATGTACCATCTTGTTCAGCAAATACTTTACTACTATACATTACTGGAGCAACATGATTATATATACTACTAAGAATATATTGTTGGAAATCATTATATTCTTTCTCATTAATATTACGACTTCTATCACTAAAAGTATTTTCAAGACTATAAACAAGATTCTTAAAACTATCAGTCTGAGTATCAAATAACATACTATTAATACTACTAGATGTAGCAGTAGCATATTTTAAGAAGCAATGAAGAGAAGGATATTTAGATTGACTATCATTATGTTTATCCATCATATAACTTCTAATATCTACAACTTTATTACCAGCAGCATTTTTAATAAGAAGACCAGGATAAATAGCTTCAAGAAAAGACATTTCATTATCTTTATCTTTAACAGAAAGAACATTTTCTATATTAGCATTCTCTCCATTAACGATTTCTTGAATATCAGTAAATACTTTATTAGTAGCAAAAAGAGTTTGCTTAGCACCAAATCTATCAGGATTACAAACACGAGCTAAAGAACTAATACCTTGAGCTAAACGATTAATATCATTATAAGCAAAAAGTATAGACATATCATATATCATATCTTCTACGGGGCGACTCTCCTTTTGATTAAGTCTATTTGCTAATTCTTTATAATTAAGAATAACTCTATTATTAGAAGTAAGACTATATTCTGTATTAAGAGCAGTATTTACTTTATCTATTACAGTTTTAATATTGTCATCTTCTGTTACTCCAATATTCATTTCAATAGCTAATTTTTTAATAGCGTTATGAATAGGTTTAGAAGTATCTTCAGCATAAATAGACTTATTAGCATTATACTCTTCTACAATACGACTAATAGCAGGTTGCATAATAAATGCAACAGCTGTATCGTAATTACTACCAATATCAGGAAGAGTTTTATATACTGCAAAAGTAAAATCATTTACATTTGGAATAGCACCTTCCTTAACAGCATCAAGAATATGAGCAGTAGTTTGAGAAGTATACGCAGTAAGAATACGTCCGTCTACATTTTTATTATCATTAGTCCAACCAATAGTAGTATGAGTTACAAGATAATCACCTGTTTCATAATCAGTTGTAACATTATTTTTACCAAATCTATTTATAAGTTCTTTAGCATCATACTTATCTTTATCGTAAGAAATTGTTACTTCATAATTACTATTAATAGTAGGTTGAACTGTATTACAAACAGAAACAAAAGTATCACGAGTAACACTAAACGCTTTAAGTTTAGCGCCACTCATAACATCTTCCTGATAATCAGCTTGGTCAAGGAAGTCATAAGAACTTCTAGCGTTACGTATTTTCTTAACTACAGGATTAATAACTTTATCACGTGCATTTATAATATCATCAAAATTAGAACGTGATAAATTCTCTTCAAGAGATATATCATCTTTGAGAATATCAATCATATCATCAAGAATACGATTATTACGAGCATTACGAGTATTAGCATCTTCTACATTCTGAGCTAAATACTCATTATAACTCATAATACCAATCTTTTTAGCAGCTTTGTTAAATTTATCAATTCTAGCTTGAAGAATCTCTTTAGCTTTATCAGACTTAAAAGCCTTTTTATCAATATATTCGTTACTAATAGAATCAACCATATCTTCATGTACTGAAATGAAATTATCATCAGCAGCATCAAGATTAGTTTTATTAATACGAATATAATCAGCTACAAACTGAAGTTGTTTAAGATAACTATCTTTTGTAAGTTTACCAGTTTCTGGATTTTTTACAGCTTGAGATTCAAAATCTTTATGCGCAGCTTTTACAAGCTCTTTAGTTTCATCAGATAAAGCATCATAAGCTTGAGTTTCTTCTTCAGCTAATTCTTTACGAGACTTTTCAAATTGTTCATCTATCTCTTTATTAAGTTTTTCAAAAGCTTCTCTAACTGACTTATCTTTAATCTTATCAACTTTCTCAAGATGTCTATTTACATAGTTAGCATAATCGTAAATATCAAGTTCATCAGAATAACTTTGTTTACGAATATTACCATGTTTATCTACATAACTACTATATTGAATACCATATACAGAGTCAATATCAAAGTCAGAACCAGTTTGAGAAACCCAATCGTCAGGAACGACAATAGTAGAACCTTGAGCATCATCAAGTAAACCAACTACTTTCATTACACAAACAGATTGTTTACCCTCAGTTGGAATACGATAACCAATAAGAGTATCAAGATGTGCAGCTTGAAGTTCTTTAAGAAGGTCTTCTTTACTCTTTTTATAAGTACCATCAGCATTCTTAGCAAAACCAAAGTTACTAGCAGGAAGCATTATTTCAACATAACGTTCACCTTCTGGATGTTCTTTAGTTACAGGATGATACTTTAATTCTTTATTAATAGTACTTCCTTTAATAATATTATTTTTATCTGCTTTAAAACCAACGTTAGTAATCTGAGCAGCATGAAAACCAGGAAGAGTTTGACGAGTAATAGCTCTATTAAATACAGATTGACTAACACTTTCAAGCTTAGTAATAGCATTACTAAGTATCATAGGCATATTAGCATTAGGTCTTCCAGTAATAGGATTAACAGCTTGTTCAGCAAGAGTTACATAATCCATCATATTACTATCAAGACCTAATCGCATACATTCTTCTTTCAACTTATTAAAGAATGTATGATAATCTATACCTTTAATAGTTCCATCTGCTTCAAAAAGAATATTACCATTAGCGTCTCTAGGAATATTAAGTTCATCAGCAAGACTATTAAATGAATGTCTAATGTTAGCACTATAAAGTTTAAAAAACTCTTCTTTCTTTTCATAAAGACGACTATTAACTGGAATATTATCAACAATCTTCTTCATAATTTGAATACCAGCTTTATTTTCAGCATTCATGTGTTGAGGAGTTTCTTGCTGAGTATAAAGATGATTATAATCATATTCTTCAACATAATCTTTAGCATGAGCATTAAAATCGTCAATATGTTTTTGTGTTACTTCTCCAGTCTTACTATCAAAAATTTCAAGTACTCTAGCTTTACCAGCTTTACTTGTTTCTTCTGTATTAAGTTGGTCAATACCATTATCTTTCATAAGATTATAAACTTGTTCTAGTTGAGTACCTTTTATAAATCTAGGTACAAGAACAAATTCAGCATTCTTAATTTGACGAGGTACAAATCTCTTAGAATACTTATCAAAATAATGGTCATAATAGAAGTTCTTTTGTACTTGTACAAAAGTATCAATATCACCAACACTAAGAGGTTCATCATTCTGAATCTTCTTAATAAGAGGAAGATATTCATTAAGTTTTCCTCTACCAGCAATACGACGAACCCATTCTTCAAAAGTAATATAAGATTGAGCATCGTTTACAGTAGTACCTTGATAACCACCTATTAAAGTTCTAGCTTGGTCAATAGTAAGACCGGCATTCTTTACAAGGTCTTTTACAAGACTACCATCTTCAGAAAGTTGTTTACCATCTTTATCAAATGTTGCAACTTTACATTCTTCAGAAGTTCTAATAGTATTCTTAATAGTTACACCTCTAAACTTATTACGTTGTGTAACATTAAGAGGATTTTTATAATTAGCAAATTCAGCTTGAACTCTACTAGTATTAAGTTCGCTAAAAGCAACATCTGTTATTTCATTAGCATAATCAGTAGTGTAATCAGCAAAACCATAAGGTACTCCACTAGCCTGGTCTTCCTTAGTACGTTTAAGAAGAGTTTGATTATCTTTATAGAACTTAGTATCACCTTCAAATAAGTCATTAAAGTTACCACACATAAGTCTATAATTAAGTACAAAATCAGCAACATTATCATCATTGATAATGTTAGCAACATCTATACTTTTAAACTTATCAAACTTTTCAACTTGTTGATTTACATAAGTAGTAATGAAATCACTAATCATATTAGCAATTTCATCTTCTTGTTCTTTAGAAAGATTTACAGTAACTTCATCACCATTAGCAGTAAAGTGAATATAACCATCTATATCCGCCCCGTAAAGAGAAGGAAACATCTTTTCTAATAACTTCTCTGCTTTATTATCTACATTACCATCTTTATCAGTAAGTTCAAACCTATCATCGTGAAATAGTCTACCAGTAAAAGTAAGAGCTTTAGTAGTAGGATTCATTTCTACAAAATGTTTATGACCTTTACCTACTTCATAAACAGCATAAGCTCTTCTAGCACTTTCTTTATCAAACCCCCAATCACCTTTAAATTTAGGTTGGTCAGCAAGTTCAGGATTTTCTTCTTTTTGCCAACGAAGAATTTTACCAGTACTATTAGTTTCAAACCATTGATTAATAGAATGAGCCATGTCTGTAAGTTCTTGTACAAACATGTTTCTATATTGTATATAAAGTGGATGATTAGTATTTATAACTCTATTTACTTTAGTATTACCAATCATACCTGTAACATTAGCTCTACGATTAATTTTAGATACTAAAGATTGATAAAGAGTAGGAGAAAATCTATCACTAATTTTAGTCTCACTCATACTAGAAATAAGAACAGGTTTAGCATCAGTAATATAATAAGCTCCATTACTATCTATATCAAGGGTTCCATGAAGTTCATATTTATCTACTTTACCACTATCATCTGTATATTTATAACCAACAGCAATTTCAGAACCTGATTTATGATTTTTACCTTCAAGAATATTAAAAGGCATAATCTTTCTACGACCAATAATTTTAGTAGTCAAATCGTGAACCATTTGATTATACTCTTTATTGGTAGTAAGATTAACAAATTTAGAAGTTTTTACTTCATTATCTGCACGAGTTTCACTAGGAATTTCTGTATCAAGATAAGTTTCAATAGCTTGATTAACTTCTTTACTATTTTCTACATTGAAAAGATTACCATACTTTCCTCCTTTAGTTCTATATCTAGCAGCTCTAATAATAAAATTCTTAGGAGCATCAGAAGGAACACGCATGAAGTAATTAGCAAAATCAATATCGTATTCGTTCTTAGAAAGATAATCAGCTTCAGTATTTACAAAATTAGCAATAGCGCTATAGATATAATCCATTTTACTCATACCAGAATAAAGTACATTCTGACCAGTATTAGGATTGCCAGCACCATTAAACAAACTAACATTAATCAAATCTTTAGCATATTCTGTAGGAACATACTTATCTCCAAGTTTACGGAAAAGACCAAATACTTTAATCTTTCCATCAACACCACGTTGCTCAAGAAGAATATTACTAAGATTATATTGATTACCTTTTTCTTTAGAATTAACACGGAACTTTTCATTACCGTATTGAATAAGAGCTTCAGGAGAAAATTTACCTTCAGCATCAACAGACATTTCAGTACCATTAATAGCATTCATAAGATAAGTAATCATAGAACTATTAATAATATCAGAACTTTGATTACCAAGAACATTCTTAGAATTAAACTGAAGAGCAACAGTAGAATAAGCTTCTATATCAGTAGCAAAACTATTAGCAGCAGCTACAGCAGTAGCAGGAATAATTTCAGTATGTAATGGAATGTAAGTTTCATTATCGTCATGTTCTTCTTTATTCCATTCTCTTTTATGTTCTTGCTCTTCACGAAGATTATCATTTGCTTTAGCAGAAGCATCACTAATATTTTTCAAATGAGCAAGAAGATTACTAGTATTAATATCAATATCAACACTACCATTAGTTTTATTACCGATAAGATAATTTCTTATAGCATTAACATCCATATCAGGATAATAAGCTTTAAGAGCTTTAGTTAAATTAGAAACAATATCAGCAAATGCAGCATTACGTCTAATCTCATTTTTAGCAGAAAGTTTATATCTTCTTTTAGCATTTTCTACAGCAGAACGAAATACTTCAATAGCATTTGGGTCAACATTAAGTGTAGTATGCTTTACATTATTTTGAAAACTAAATATAAGAGATTGTCTTCTATTAGATTCTTTATTAGAAAGTACAGCTCTAACTGTACCATCAGATTCAGTCCTAGTTTCAGTCTTAGGCATAATAGTCTTTACAAACTGACTTCTAAATCTAATAGCAAAATCTCTATTAGTTTTTAAATCTTCGTAAAGTTTAATAAGACCAGACATCTCTTTATTCTGTTCAGCAATAGTCTTAATACTATTAATAAAACTAGTAATATTATCTCTACTTATTTTAGATATAATAGCAGCTGTTACTTTCTTACCATCAATAAAATCAATAGTACCAAGTTCATTACTTCTATCATAATTATACTTACCGTCAATTTTATTAATATCATTAAGCTTAGGAATAGTGAAAAGTATCATACGAATATCTTCATCAATACCTTTCATAAAATTACTTCCCATACCACTGTTATCATCCCATCTAGCAGTAGTACCATCTACATCAAATTCTTTATTAAAGTCAGCAAGTTCATCATTTTCATTACCGTTAAGAATAGATTCCATTTCACTATCTAAATCTACCTTCTCATCAATAGCTTCATCAGACTTAAAACGAAGCATACCTAAACGACTATCGCCAGCATAAATAGAATTAAAGAAAGAAACTTTATTAAGAATCATTTCTTTAACCATAGCATAAAAGTTTTTATCTTCTCTACTAGCATTAGCAAAAACATCATCTGTTTTTTCAAAATCACCATCACTAGTAAAGCCAAGAATTTGATTAACTAATCCAAGTATTTCTTTATTAGTAAATTTCTGACCTTTATTTTCAAAGTACTTTTTAGCTACTTGAACTGCACCAAAAGATACAACTCTATTAGCATAAAAATTAGCATTGTTATTATCTTTATTAAATTTACCTTTAAGTACATCGTTAGCAAAGAAAGTAAGTATATTATTACCTACAACTCTATTTGCCATAACTTTAGCTGTAGTACTAGTATAACCAAATCTAGTAACAATATAATTAAACTTAGATTTAGTAGTTTGAGCACCAACACTAAAATGTCTTGAATTATAAAATTCAAGAGCTTCTTGAGCAGCATCATTACCTAAACGGTAATCATCAAAATCTTTAGTAAATCCAGTATTGGATTCAGGGTTATAAACTAATGTAGTTATAGCATTAAATTTAACTACATCATTACCACAAAGTTCTTTGAGACGGGTTCCAGTCTCAGTACCTAAAAAATCTTTAGGTGTAATAGGACAATTAGCCATAATTATATTATTTAATTAAACAATAAAGTTCTAGAGGATTTTAAATTCTCCTCTAGAACCATAAAATTTATTCTGTGAATAATCTATCGACAAGATATAGAAAACTCGCCACGCTCAACCATATCGAACATACGAGATTGTTCGTCCATTGGAAGTGCCCGGACTGCTGAGTATAACGAAGAAAAACTGTTTAAAGTTTTATCATCAACACTACTACCCATATTAAGTAAATCGTCAAGTTCATCGTCATCAATTAAATCATTACCTTTTGTAATATTCGAAAGATTATCATCAGCAGGAACTTCTTCAGGAACTTTTTCTTCAGGCTTATTTTCATCTTCTTTAAATTCAAGATTATCTTCAACAGGAGCTTTAGTTTCTTCTTCGACTTCAGTCTTAGGAGCAACTTTATTTTCTTTGAATTTATTAGCAAGAATATTAAACTCTTTAGCTCTAAGAGATTCATCCCTAATTTCAATACCAAAAAGTCTACTTATGAACTCCATAATCTTTTGCCAAAGACTACTAGTTTCACCTTTATGTTCACCTTCAACTTTAACAGAATTAAGATAATCCATAAGACCTTTAGAAGTAAGAGATTCTACAATGAACTCTTCAAGTTGAGTATCTGGTCTTGTACTAAACTTTTCAAACTGATATTCTTTAATATGAGTAAGATAATCACGAAGAGCATCTATATTAGCAGCTTTATTATCAAAGCGAGCATTAATCTCATCGAAAGTACTATCGTTAAGATTAGCTAAATCAGTATCAATAGCTTTAACAAAGTCATCATATATGGTTCTAAGCTTTTCTCTAAACTGCTTAGGATTTCTACTATTATTGATTTGACTATGTAGTTTTTCATGAATAAGAACACGAACTGCATCATCGCCAGCAGTATTAGCATCAACAGTTCTACTTAACCAATCATTACCTACAACTATTTCTTCATTTTCTGAATCATAGTAAGCTAAAGCATTTTTGTTTGCTTCATCACTTTCTCTAAACTTTTGTATCTTATCGTCATCAAAGATAAAGTTTTCAGGGAATATAGCATCAGTTACTCTATTATATTTTTTAAGTTTAACTATTTTACTAAGAGAATTTTTAGATTTCTCACTAAGAAGATACTCAGCAATAGTTTCACCTTTATTAGCAATACTATCATTATTAATAATACTATTTATAGCATTACGTACAATAGTTTGTGGAGTATCAGTAGGAGTTTCTTCTACTACATCTTCTACGGGGCGGCTTTCAGAAGTATTAAATATATCAATTTGAAGAGTTTGATTACTACCTATTTTATCAACACCAACAGCTCGATAGTTAGAACTATTTTCTTGTTCCAAATCAACACGAACTAAATCATTGTCAATAAGGAATTGACTATAAGTACTATTATTAATATTAAAAGCATTCTTTCCATTGTATGCTGGAATATTAATATGAAAGCCTGTTTTATCTCTACTAATAAATTTATTTTTAGTAGGAAGATTAGTATTGTTATCTCCATTAAGAAGACTAGAACTTATATTAATTTTAGCACTAGCTTTAATATCTTCTATTAAATCAGATACATCATCAAACTTATAAAGCTTTCCATCTTTACGTTTAATTACATTTGGTGCAGCATTAGGGTCTTTAACACTACGGGCAAAGAATGTATATTCGTTACCATTAGCTTTAAGAACTAAATTACCGTTATTCTGAACAACAATAGAATTGCCTAAAGATAAGATAGCATTACGTCTAAAATTAAATATATCATTAATAAACTCTTTAACCCCATTCCAATCATCAAGAGACTTAACGTTAGCAAGTCTTTCTTCTAATTGAGCAGTAACAGAATCTACTAAAGAATTAAGTATTCTATTTTCAGGAGCATTAACTTTCTCTCCATTGCGATAATAAGTATCTCCTATATAAACTCTAGGAAATGCTGCAACATAATCTATAGTACCATTAGTATTAGGAAGAGCTAAGAATGTTTGTCCACTAGCACTATTATAACCTGTATATTTTTGAGTACCTAGTCCTGAAACAGCTACATAACCGTTAGAAGTAGCACCTATATAAGCTTCACTACTATTACTAAGAACTTCTTTTATTGGACGAGCTACATCTTTAGAAGGTCTAGTTTTTCCATCAGGAGTAAGTTCTTTATTATGAGCACGAATTACTTCACCTTTAGAAAGAACATTAACTCTAGGAGTATAAATTCCATTTGCTACATTTGTAGCAATATTAATTTCTTCTCTAAGTTTGTCATAATATGTATCAATACTGTCAATAAGAATATCATTATATTCTCCAACAGCTACATTATTTGTAGGTTTTACTTGATAACAATATCTCCAAAGTTTAGCAAGACCATTAAGAAGTTTCTCATAATTAGGATTTTCAGCATCTCTAACATAATGATTATTAACTGCACGTTGTATTCCTTTATGAGAAGCAAAAGCAGCAACTAATTGTTTATATTCATCTTTAGATAACTTATCAAAAGCTGCTTTATAAACAATATCATCAAGAGTGGAATAATCTATCCCATCAATAGTATCTCTACTGAGAATATCTTTAATAAATTCTTTAACTGGACCATCAGGAGTATTATTATCTCCAGCAATAGTGTGCATCCAATCATCAGCAGGTCTAACATAAAGACCAGTACCTTTATCGATACTAGCTAAAGCTTGCCAACCTATAGTAACACCATTATGTTTGTAAAGAAGAATAGTAGTATTAGTATTATTCTTTTTACTAATTTCAGTTTCAAGAGCATCATTAGAGTTAACTAATTTAAGTTCTTTCTGAGCAGCTTTAATACCATCTTCGTCAGTCACTTCAGATAAGTCAAGTTTAACTGTAGTAATAAGACTTTGCGCACCAAGTTCTACACTACGAACATAACTACTTTTATGCACATTACGTAAGAAATCAGCTTTATCTATTTCTTCAACATCAGTTAAAACAAATTTATCTTTAGTAGCTTCACTAGTAAGATAATCTTTAAGAGAATTATAAAATATCTCAGGAGCACCAGTATATTTAGATTCTTGCTCTATATATCTAAGTATATCTTCAAGTCTACCATAGTATTTTCCATTACGTTGAACCATCTTTGTATTCTTAGCATAGGTATTAAGAAAATCATCAGCAGCTTTAATAAATTCTCCAGTAAGATTATCAAGCTTTTGAGTTTCTACAGAAACAGTTTGAAGATACAAATCTGCAACAGAAGAACCAAACATAGCTTTAGCTTCATTAGCATAATTGTCTACATATTTATTAACTTCGTCACTATCAAATCCTTGAGAAATAAGAGCATCTTTTTGTTGTTTAATTACTTCATCTACATCAGTATTATCATCCATTAAAGCACCCATGATATTACGACTAAGTTCCATATTTAAAGCTGTGCTTTCATCCATATCAAGATTAGCAATAGTTTTCTTAGTCTCAGTAGCAGGAATACTTGGTTCTTCCTTTTCGTTATTTTCCTCAGCACTAGCAGCAGGAGGAG